>Ga0307511_10003708_pt1 | contig 15621 bp, 13 predicted proteins | sample 13_EM_MG_FD_200266 | JGI IMG/M metagenome (GOLD analysis project Ga0307511, IMG submission 200266) | Populus trichocarpa ectomycorrhiza microbial communities from riparian zone in the Pacific Northwest, United States - 13_EM | ecosystem: Host-associated > Plants > Roots > Unclassified | place... | reverse complement strand
CCGTGTTCTCCCTCGCCGGTTTTCCACCAATCCGGGTTGTCGAGGCACGGCCATGATGTCTTGCCACCCAGGAATTGCCTTCGGATGTCGTCGAGGTAAGGTCTGAAGACGCGGTGGCCGCCTGTTTCCTCCTCTCCGTCCCCGCAGATACAAAGAGCCGAATCCTATTCGCTGGAGCCACTTCCTTTGTGGCCCCCATTCCACGTGTAGGCTGACAAAGTGTGCCAGTTCCACCTCTCCTTCGTCTTCCGAAACGCTCTTCCGTCCTGGCAGCCATCCGGATTGTCCCGTTTCTGGCGCCGACAGTTTCCCCGGTGGCCAGTTGGAGTGTGCCGGATGTTTCCCGCAGAAATGACTGGCATTCAGCCTGCTTGTTCGCTATTGGTGCTCGGATCTAGAGGATGCCGATATCTTTATCCTTTCGCTTGAGTGACGGCTTGATACGTCGTTCTATCAGGATCTGGGTGGGCAGCCCTGGGCCCGGTCGTGGACGCTGCACAGAGGGCGAAATAGGCTATCACATCGTTTCCGCATGCCCCCGCTACGAGGAATCCGTCGGGAATTCATGTGGGCAGGACGCCTCAACGCCTCCGATTGCGGGAAAACCGGCAAGGTTGAGAACATCGCGTAATTGCAGGCAGTGGAGGGATTCTCTGGGCACTTATACTTCTCTTTTTTTTTTGAAACTCATTACCTCCTATGAGAGCCAATAGTTGGTTCATGAGGCGCCCCCCGGAATCCCGGGGGGATGAGGGTTGACACCTATGCGGGGCCTAGGCCGGAAGAGTCGATAGTAGGCGAAAGGTGAACTGACGTGACGGGCTAGTAGCAGTAATGGGGGCAGGATCTCGTTAACTCGACGCTGACCTACAATCCACCGGCCACTAGGACAGGGCCGCAGGGTGCAGGTACAGTAACGCATATTTTCTACCGGGAATGGGCCGGGAAGGGCGTGGCGGCGGAGGTGACAAATCTCCTACTTTTCAGGTGCCAACCAGACTGAATTTTCAGCTGCAACGGCCAGAGTGGAGGAGTTCCTATGTGTATCATTAATTGCATGTAGGTTCCATAGCGGTGGCAGATTTACTAGCGCATCCTCTTGCATACTCCTGCCACTCAATTGGACTCACACTTATCTCACCCGAATAGACTCGCACTTATCTCTCCTGTCCTGCTCGTTGTCAGCGCCAGGCAGCAGAGAAGAGCAGGAAACGAGAGGTAGAACAAACAAGCGAACGAGGGGACGAACTTCACCGGTGAGGATAGTAACGTGTAATGGGGCAGGACCTTTCGAGCCATTGGTTGGACCTTCTCTGTGTTTCTTGCATGTCTAGAGCTCATAGCGGAACTGGCGCCCCCGCTCGCTCCAATGCTCATCCTCCCGTGGGTTTCCTGCGAGCTTCTTATACCCCACGACGAGTGTGCATGGGAGTAATCATATTACAAAAACGAACAAATGCATCAAATTGCAACCAGTATATGCTACTGGACAAGTACAGAAACAAATACAGAAATACAGCAAATTCTGTCCTACGCGAATAAACGGAGTCTCGACTCACTACCCTGCCCGCCTTTGCAAGCCCAACTCCGAATACCTATGATACACATCCGACCCTGATTCCTCTACGTGCTTGCCCGGGCTATGCCCCTTGGAATCCGAGCTCCTTGTACTCCGCTGACTGTCCTTACTTAGGCGCCTTCTCTTCAACACGAGCTTATTCACAAGGGGCTTTACCAGCGACTGTAACCACTGCAGGAGTGCAACGGCGATGTCCTGCGGTAAGTACGGCGGCAGGGCAGTCGGATATATGTTCTGGTGGCAGGAGAATACCATGGGATGGGTTGCAGTTAAGAAATTGGGTTCCGAGCCGGGCCTACTGTACCGAGTACCAAGCAGGGATAGCACCTTGGTACAAACGGGACAGCACCGCTTGGATACGCCGATGGTGCGAAAGGTGTTCTGGAACTGCGTGAGGTCGATGTCCCGAGGCATGTATGGCGTGGGTGCGGGAACCTGGCTCAGGTGGCGGAGTGTGCCCAGAATTGCCTCGGCATGCCAGCAGCCGGAGAACGTGTGGGTGGGTGAGCGAAGAATATGTGTGGCACGGGTGCGAGTCTGCTGACCGTAGTCCTCCAGTGTGGCAATTGCCTCTTCGGAGGAGATATACAGGTCACCGGGTTGGATATCGTCTGGAAGGGGTGGATATAGCGTCGTAACGACGTCCCGCCAGCTGTGCAGGTCCGTTTTGGTAACACCCACGTCCGCAGCGGATACATCCAAAAGGGTAAAGCTCACTGACTGTTTCGGAAGAGTCTTTTGGGCAGTCAGACATTCCAAGGCAGTCTGATAACGGGTGATCAGCCAGAGACATTCTTCACCGACGCGACTTTCCTTGGACGCTAGCGATATCTCGATAGTTGTATCTGTAGCGCCACCATCATCATCTAGGTCTTCTGTGAATTTATCGCTTGTGGGTGTTCCAGTTGGGGTATTTAGCACATCGATTTTGCCATCCATCGCAGGGGAAAGGATAGGCTCAAGTGCTTTCATGTGAGCGGCAGTAGCTGGGGACTCATGAACCATAGCTTGGAGCCGAGCCATCCAGAGTCGCACATCTGATGAAGCAGCCGAGATTTCCATGAGTGTGGTCTTCGGAGATTGGATTGTGGTATAGAGAGTTTCCATAGCTGCCCTTACTGTCTCAAGTACTGTGAGTAATAGGCGGTGGAGTTCCCAGGCAGTCTGTTTGGAGTAACATGCCTTATCTGGATCAGAAAATAATGCTGACATACGGGGATAGGTCCAGGCTGGAATTATAGGATCAGCAAATAGAGACGTGAAGAGGGCGATTTCAAAACCGGTGAAGTGAATTCCGGAGGAGTAAGGTGAGATCTGAACGGCGGCTTCTACATCCTCTTGCAGCATTTGAGACATTTTCATTCGGAACCACTCGAACCAGGCTGAGCGAAAGCGACGACGCAATTTCCCAGCAGAGTAAAATATGACGAAGAGAGTGAGAAGCCGCCTCCGCAGCGTCAGCTGTTGCTTTACAAACTCAATTTGTTGAACCGGAACTTGTTGAGTGTCAGGAAGGAGTGCTGTGTAGGTATTGCAGGCATGGACTATTGAGTTGAACAAAATTTCAATGCCTTGGACATGATGACGGAAAGGGACATGGCGGTAAGTGTGCAGGTATCGGAGCAAATCTTCTTCAGTTGAGATAGCTCGCAATTGAGCAGCGACGTCCTGCGAAAGAGGTTCCGGGGACGTGGAACGTGGGTTACGGGTAATGAGGTAGCCATGTGTTGACGCAATCGAGTTAATGACTTCATTGTCATTGGAGCTTAAACCTATCCTGTCATCGGGTTCATTCTCGTTAGAGCTATCGGTGGCGATAAATATGTTGAACCGCGTGGAGCGTTTGGGAAGGACAGCGACAATCTCATGCTCTCTAACAAGGACTTGGGCGGTGTAGTTGAGTAGCTTGAGGAACGTATTGGACTTGGGTCGATCGAGTCCTAAAGGGACAAGAAAGGTGGTGAGTGTCTGGAACAGGTGTCACGTCGGAAAACTGCGTACCTGAATCATCCCGAAAGATGCTGCTACTGTCGGAAGTGCTGTCGGGCCACACGGCCGACAAGGCAGCCAAAAGGGATGTCAAGGTGCGGGCGCGGAGATCGCGCTCATAGTGAGACACAAGATGTGCGACTTCCGTCCGGGATGAAGTTTCGCGCGTGACAGGCATGGCAGATTGGTGGTGAGGGTGACGTGGGACGTGGGAGATAAGGATGGTAGGTATCGTGTATTGAGTGAGATGAGATTTGGTGATAGGAGGGCAAAATGGAACAGGGTTGCTACACGCGCAGCTGAGTCAGCATGGTAACTACATAGAGGGGTTGACACGTGATCGGGGCCCCACTTATAATATATATATGCCTTCTCAGGCACGTCTATTCAGCCTGCTACAACAGAAACTATTCAACCGGCGACACATGAGCTCTTCAGTCGGCGACAACATGAGCTATTGGGCCAGATGTACCAGCAGCTATTGTCCCTGTAATGCCACCAGCGATAACAGCAGCTTGGGTGGCGCTGCAACAGGGATTCCGCTGGCTACGTCCGCTGGCTGCCACAATAGCTATTTCGCTAGAAATTCCGCCGTTCAACAGGATAGAACTTCCACTCGCTACAACGGCAGCTATATGGCCAGCTGCTCCTAAAGCCAATCAGACCGGAATTCCACCGGCCGCCAGAGGAGGTTTTCCACAATTCCGCTGACTGCTATAGTGGCTATTCCACCAAAAGTTCAATCGGCTGTTGTAGTAGCTATTGAGCCTGGAATTGCGCTAGCTGGCGTAGGCACACAACAATTCTGCCGGGAGAAGCAGCGGCCTCTTCGCTATTTCGCCATCTTGGTAAAAGGAAAACAACTTATTCCGCTACCAGTAACAGTAGTTGTTTCGCTGCCTGCAACAATAGGCAGTTCGTCTAGAACTTCACCCGCCAGTCAAGAATCTAGTCTAGAATTGCAGTACCTCCTCTACTAGGTGCTGGAGTAGGTATGCTGCCAGCTACAATTACAGGCTTCACCCATATTAACGGGGCGCTATTGCGGCTCCGTCGTTCTGAATGAGCAGCCAGGTGTGGCGTCCGTAGTAACCAGCAAGTGGGGCTATGTTCGTCATAATAGGCACCTAGGCAAGAGTTGTTCCTCAGCTCCATCTAGTCCACGAAACAGATATGCATAGAGGTACGCAGGTCACTTGGTTCCACGTCGTTCAACCGGATAGAATGAGGCAGCATGGTGGTCACCGGGGGGGGTACGGTGCCAGGTAAGTGTAGGGAAGGCCATACCAGGGGCTCCATGCGTCCTCAATACCCCGCACATAGGTTCTATTTGCGGTGGATACCCGCCCCAGAAGCTCTAGAGCCTCTCGATATGACCCCACGGGCTCTGTGTGCTCCAAAACCCACGCCTAAACCCGATATATCTTTCCCAACAATCTAGGAGAATCGGATCGGGGAGGAAGTTATCGGTTAAAGGAACCGTTTGGTATGGTTATGCGGGCAATGAGGATTTTAATGGCAAGGGCAGGAATGATATCACCTAAATATGAATTCGCCGGCTGTTTGGCTAGTCTAATGGTGTATGTAAATCTCGACGTTACACGTGATAATTGTTTTTCGATTATTAACAAGAATGCGACCAGTTGTAAGGAACATATGTGGAATGTCTTCAAGTTCTAATAGTGCTATGAAATATATTCCAATATCAACGTAGTGGTATGAAACAATCATTGTTCTCGGAATTGTTGACCCCCACAAGGGCTCTGTATCATAAGTTGGTTTTCAACCACCGAGATTGGAATGAGTGCTGTTGGTGCAGTCAGTCGCTTCCGTGCAAACCACCAGTTGAGGAAAATATAGTTAAAAATCAAAGATTTGAGAGGAAATAGTTTTGCAGCTATGGAAGAACGCTTTAGTAGAGGAAGCAGCTAATAGAGGTGTAAGCATTGTAGAGGAAAGATATACAGAGTTGTCAATGGAATAAGAGAAGTCTGGAACAAGAGTATATTGGGAGGAATCAAATTCCAATTTAGGGGAAACAATCAAGTTGAGTTATTATAAGGCTATAAGCATGCACATGGATAATTATGGACAGCAAAAACTAACATAGTATATGGATATAGCTAACTCTATTATCTACGAAGTCTATTTAATTCAAAAGTAGAATTTTTAAAATATCACATGTGATACACTGGTTTCTGGCTAGATTAAAAATATAGATATTTACATAGACTTTAGAAAGAAGCAGCTGTTAACATAATATAGTTGTTAGAGGTGAGCTGGTGATTAGACAGATATCTGGCGGAAACTAAGGCTATATAGAGCCATATCACAGTTTAGGCATAACTGGTTGCACGTATGGCCGCAAAAAATAGATAATATTCCAGTAAAACAAGAACTTCACTAGGAATCTGAAGATCTAACTAGGTACACGAAAGGTATATATATAAGAAGAGGAGTATTAGTCCACCCACCCAACATATGAGTTGGCTACTGTCAGAGGTTCCCACTCAGTCTGCATATCAGCCGTAACATTACTTCCCCTTTACTAGAGAGTGCACTAACCGACCAACTTCAACAACCCTACTCTCTCCACATGCCCTGACTCGCAGCCCTGTTAAACTGATGACTCCACACAAATTGACCTGGAGCCCTATTAAACTCACAAGGCCACACAACCCAACCTGAGTCTATAAGATATTGCCGTAACATTTGGTATGTCAATGTGGGAGCAATTGTGCCTACAGAGTAGTTTAGAAGGAAGGGGAATTCTCTCAACAGAGTGGTGTAATAACAAAACTTAGGTATTAGACCAGGCATACATGCGGGCTATCACATAGATCTGTAGATCTGTAGTAATTTTCATAGGGGAGGGAAGTGCTCATACCACTACAGTTAAAAATCTCTGTGCGGTCGAACAAACTCAGTGGGAAAATTTTTTTTTTTTACCCGCTATATAGGCAAAAGGTACAATACACGTATTCCACCTAACTAATACCCGACTTGCCATGCAAGGGCGGGGTATTGTTCATTGTCCTTGCTGCACTCATTTGTAGAACTTCACCCAAGGTAGGATCTTGACCAAAGGCTGAGGTCTTGAGCTCGTATAGTTCGTTCGAAGGTTTTGAGCCCATCAGGCTCATTTCAGGGCTCTTCGATCGAAGACAAGTGCCTAAGAGCATTCCAGAGCACATATCTTTACTCCTCGTTTCCAATCGAGCGTCCCAAGCAATGAAAGAAAAAAATATCGGATTTTTAAGTTATGTGGTGGTTTGAGGGCTCGTTTGTAGGTTTTGGATTGTAAATCTCGATAGTCTGAAACTCTGAAATTCATATAATATCATTAGTTTTGATGTGAAAACTATCAAATAAACCAAAAAGGAAGGGGGAAATAATTAATGCTAATATCACTGATATTTCTCGATTAAGCAATATGAATTTTTTAATTTCCAGCCATATTAGATGTTTCAGGTAGTCTAACAGAGTTGTTGAGAGATGCAAAGTGGAGAAATTTGCTGGTCTCATGAGAATAGCAAAGCAATGTTAGGGGCGGGCCGGTGATTAGGCAGATATCGGTAGAAAACTAAGGCTACACGCGGCCATATAATGGTTCGTGCCCAACTGGTTGTCCATACGGTCGCAAGAAATAGATAATATTCTAATAAAACAAGAACTTTAATAGGAATTTGATGATCTAACTAGGTACACGAAGGTCACATATACGTATAAGAAGAGGAGTATTAGTCCACCCACCAAAAATATTAGTTGGCGCCTGCTAGGGGTCCCCACCTGGTCTGCAAATTAGCTGTAACAATAGTACTGATAGCACTGGATATAGAATAAGTATACATGGAAGAGAATAGTATTTAAAAAAAAATATGGAAGGGAATATATTTGAGCTTATACAATATCAATGCTATAGTAAGAGATTTACATATTACAGAAAGTAACCTATATATAAACATTGTAATTAATCATCTAGCCAAAATATTGTGATGAAACATTAGAATAGCATTAATGGTATCGCCTTAAACATCTTTACATCCTCAATCTTGGTACAAACCATATTTACTATTATATAGATTTCTATTATCTTGGTCTACTAGTTAGCGATGTATTATAACATTGAAATTGAGAGTTTATCTGATATATATTCAGCTGAATAAGAAGTATTACATGTTAGTTAAAGTAGTATCCATATGTTAGACTGTAGACAACTAGATATTTTTTTTTTTTTTTTTTTGGAGTCTATACGCCTAATCAACCTGAGGTTATGAGGCGCCCCCGTTCCCTCCCTTTTAAAGCTTCGGTACACTCACGGGAAAATGGGCTACATAAACTTCCGGCCTTCTAAGCTAAAAAAATGTCTAAGGAAATACCCCTCTTCCACCACCACACCCACTGCTGGGCAGTCCCCAATAGAAGTATGCACCAGTTTCTACGCCCTTTTTGGCCCTTCCCTTACATATATAAATTCTACCACCACCACACCCCTACCGGCCCTCCACCAACCAAACATTAGCCTAACGGAGATCAATTTGAGAGGAAAACGTTTCCACCATATCTACCGCGTAAAATCCTTCTTCGTCCTTCTCTTTTCTAGCCCATCTTGCACTATCGTACATATCTTACCATATTCTCCATTTCTGACCTAAGTGTTTACTGTACATGCAGACCAAAGCTACATGTTTGCCTGTTTCCGTATACTTCCCACATCTTGGGCATTCGGGACTGTCTGTTTTATCGATCTGGTGGCACTAGATTTATAGATTGCCTTTACTGGTGCGACACTGAAGGTATATGACCCTTGCCTCTCTGTTCCATTTTACTAGTCTTCCCATCCCTGTCCCTTTTACTATTCATTCTTCTTCCCTCAATCTTTTCCAAGGCTACTTTAACTCTTCTTGGGTAATACTTAGGGCTTCAACTTCTTCCTCCAAAGCAGCTTTAGCTAGTTGGTCTGCTTTCTCATTTCCTGCTACATCATTGTGGGCTTTGACACAGGTAAGGGTGACTACCTGGTTCAAGTTTCGTGTGATTCCGGCTACCATCAGTGAGAAAACTGGGTTGCGTCCCCTGGGTCAGACGCACAGGACGCACTGGAGCAAAACCCCGGAACTGGACGCCAACCCTACGCAGGCTAGCCTCCCGACGTAACCACTCTGGGTCCTTCGTCCTCGCATAGCGTACTTGGCATACATCCTCTCGATACCGTTGTGTCCCTTACCGACGTCCCTGAGCCTCTCCCGTCCATGTAAAAAGTTATTGTCATATCCCCTCTAGTTGCTGCCATCCTCGCTATGGATCAGATTACCTGCTTCCTCCCCAACTTTTACCTCCTTGGCTTCTTCGCCATGGTCCATCTATTTTCGCTTGTCTGCGTCAACACTGCCGCTGGCATAGGGTCCTTCTTCCATATTTCACAATGGATCCTAGTCGAGCTCTCCCACGTTGTGACCCCGACGTACCTTGTCCTGTCGGACTCTGGGTGAAGGGGGTCCTTTGCAACTCCCTAACTTCGGAACTAATTCCCCCTAATGATGACAACCCACATACCTCATCCTGCATGCCCATTCCCGCTCGACATGCCACAGGTACCCAGTCTCTCATACAATTCCAGGGTAACGCGATTCTCTAAATTCAAGTGTTCATATCGTTTGATATTTTTCCTAATCTAATCTTCTCGCTGTCTAACTCGTGCTACATAATTGTGCCGATGCCCCCGTTCCTATGCTCAGTCCTCTACATGGCGTCGGCTTGGGTGCTTCACCCGTCGGACGCATTCTCCTCCTCTTCTGCTACTTCCCTATTTGACGTGCCCGCGTCTTCATCTTCCTCACTCAAAATTGTGGGTTCTCCATCCGTATCCTCCCGTTCATCTTCACTGTCAGCCTCCCTACCCTGTGCGTCGGAGAAACGACCGCCACTCAGTTTAGAAGCTGATGTCGCTGCTTGAAGCTCTTGCATGAGTTCTGCCTCATAACGAGAAGTATCCCCCACCTGGAGCGGTTGGTCGGATTCCAGGTCCGCTTTTGGTTGGGTGTCTGCAATGCGAGGGCGTATATCAGCTTTGATCGTGGACAGCAATAGTTTCCGAATTCGAGGGACGGGTGCATCCCGCGTTGCGAGGGACCTTTTGTATATTCCTGAACTCGTCATACTTTGGCTCTCCTACGTCGGATGTATGATACTTACTAGCGGTCGTCTCATACTTGAAGTCAGTATTTCTCTCAGGTTCAACGTAGACCCTAGTTCTCCATGCCTTGAGACAATGATGCATGGCGGAGGTTACCAGACAAATGAATACTTCATTTATTGAATCGAAAAAGGTATCATCAAAATGACCCCTCATCTTGACCCCAGCAAAATATTTACGGAATTTGATTTCTGTAATTTCTGTTGCCTGGAAGTGTCGTTCGTTTTTCTAAGCTCATATTAGTTTCATAGGGCATTCAAACCAACGCAGGACGTGCTATACAACCTCTCGTCTGTCTGCACGACAGATAAATCTGGCGTCATGCAACAAGTATTCCACCTTGTCTGCTATATCCGCTTGTGCCAGCTTGCTAAGACCGAAGACTTCCATGATGCTGTGTTTACATTTGTACACCAGATATACCCGGGTTCTGGAATGAGTACTTCGCAGCTAATCTGTCTCAGCCCATTATCCGACCTGATGTGTAGGGAATATCACTCACATAGGCATCTACGACTTTAATGCATTCGAGGGTCTCCCCTCATTCTTTTTCGGCATCACCCCAGGATTCGGACAAAAGTTGAGCGATCTCATCAGCATTCAACATAGGATTTTCAAAGAAAGTATAATGCCTCACATGTGCGGCGGCGCGACTTGTCAGGTCTTTATATTTGTCTGGAACCTGGAAAAAGGATCTAGATCTGGGTCCGACGCGAGAGAGCCTCTCCACGACGGCGTCAGTCCCATGTTGCCCTTCATCTATGCTGCAAAGCTTAAAGTCCAGGCGTGAGGGGTCATGCTGCGCGGTGGGCAAACTCGGAGGTAGGGTAGACTTTCAGATTCTTGTTATGCAGGTATGTACGAAATTTGGTTTGACGATAGCTACCTGAAGCCTTGAGCTGGCCACACTGTTATCACGGTCATACTGAATATGAACTTTCCTCGCCGGACGTCTGCCATCCGCCACCGCACATCTCTTGGATGACTCTGCCAGGTGCGGAGGGAGGGGAAAATTATCATCTTGCTCGTCGTCATCCTGCGAAGATCCTGCAACACGCACAGGTTGGCCTCTTGGAAGACTAGGAATGGAATTAGGGACGGTAGATCTTGCGGAGAGGCCAGAACTTGAGCTTGCGATGTCATGGTTATCTGACGAAAAGTTGCGTTTGTAAAAAATTGGGTTGCATAGGAAATTTGTTTTCATAAAACGGTTATCCGACGTAAAAGGTCGGAGAACATTCTATTTCAACTACACTGGCTATTGGAAATATGAACCGAAAAAAGAATACTGGCAAAAACTAAGGAGACAAAGGAAAACGGTTGCGACAATTTTAGGTACCCCCTTGGCCCCCTCCCCCACCGCCTTTCAACAAAATCCCGACGAAAAACATCGGGCGAAGAATGTTTTTAACCTACTATGGGTTAGCAACTCCCAATCCGCGAGTGCGAGCCCGGTCACCTCTTTTAGCACGTGGGGCCACTTGTGGGGCTGCTTGAGGAGCCACTGGTGGGACCACTGGTGGGGCTACTTGTGGCCCTACCGGGGGTTGTTTTGGCACTGGCCCCGGATGTCCAGCTGCGCCTGGTTGCAGATCTTCCCATCAGTTCTGGGCAGCACTGAGCAATCTAGCCAGGGACCGCATTTTCCCCACGCCAAAACTATGGTTGAAGTCCAACTTCTGACGTGCACAAGGCACAACCTGACGGGCCAGGAGCATACGTTGCCCAGAATTGACATTCGGGTCAAGTAAGCACGCAATGTACACAAAGTTTTCATTGTCGGAATGTATTGTGTCGGGGTACTTTTCTTTATGCTGCTGTTTTATGTATTGCTTGGTGTCGTGCTAGCGCTTCTCCCGATATCGCAGTTTGTGGATGCACTACTCAAATGTATGGTCTACATTGGGCAGCCGGCGCTGACGCACGCCAGCAGCATTCCGCACTACGGCGTCAGAATCTTCCTCGTAATCAGCATATCTAACTGGTGGATCAAATCTGTCAAGGCTAAAGTGGTCGGGCGCTATATTTGCGTGACCCGCTTCATGTAGCGCGATCAGGATCCGAATTGGCTTAGTGGTTTTTAGCCACAGGAATGCCAACACTTCTCCGTCAGCAGCCAGACTGGTGGCATCAGCTGGAAACGTCGGATTGGCCTGGTCTGGGTCCGCTAGGGGACCCCAAAATTCACACACTTTTCTCTCCTCCGGGATGTATGTCTTTACCATCTCCCAGATCCCGTCTAGTGTCTTTTGGGCAATTATGCCCAATTTCCTCCGTTCCCTCATGTCCTACATCCATCCATTATTATCTTTGTGACTCGAGTCATCCGGGTCTATGATCCAGAAAACCACAGCCATATTCGGGTCTCCCTCGTCGGGTTCCCTATCTTCCTCGTCGGCCTTGTCTTCATCGGCACGAGGCCTTTTTAAAGCTCTCTTCACTGCCAAATTTTTGGCAGTTTCAGATCGCTTTTTCATACAGTCTTGCAACAACGACTCCAAACCTTTCTTGTGGAACTCGGAACCTGACGCCAGGCGTGCTCTCATAGCTGGCCTGAAGCCAGTAAAGCCCCGTGCCGCTTCCACAAGTGACTGCCTCTGGGCATCACTTGCTCCACTCCAGCTTTTGATTTCGTGCTGGGTGCAGTAGGCCTTCACTGCATTACGCCAAGACGTGTAATTGGCATCTCGGGCATCCCACCCCAAGTCTGCCTTGGAGTTCTTGATCAAATTCTTTGCGGTGATAATTGTAACTAGATCCGGATAGTATTAGACACGGGACGTCGGATGTCGGTCCTCAGTGGCAAGCTTACCGTTGACAGAATTACTGAATTAGGAAATACTAGGGACTTGCGGTCAACGTGAATATATGTAAGAATGTTGCTCATAGGTGAAAATGTTGGTGATATTTTAGACTCTATGTCGAGATGTAAACAGTTTATGTGAATTGGAAGTCCGATATCCTACGGAGGAAGGGATACCCTTTTATACATGTTGTACTTGGGTCATATACACTCTGAGCTCGAACATTACAGAGGAAAGTTATAATTAACATCTCCCCGACAGAAAAGACTGGTAGTCCGAAGTGGGCAGTAGGAACACATAGTACACGAAGAATATCACCGTCGGGAATCATGTTTCTTATTCCAGAAGAAAAACTTTTCGAAACATCGCTTTGGAGGTCATTATATCTTTCAAGATGAGTCAATGTGGTACAATACCATTCCTTTGTTTCTATGGCCATAATGTTCCAGATGAAAACCAGAAGCAATATCTCACCGACAGAAAAGACTGGTAACCCGACGTGGGCAGTAGGAACATATACTACATGAAGAATATCACCGTCGGGAATCATGTTTCTTGTTCCAGAAGAAAAACTTTTCGAAACATCGCTTTGGAGGTCATTATATCTTTCAAGATAACTTGAGGTGGTACAATACCGTTCCATTGTTTCGATGGCCATAATGTTCCAGATGAAGACTAGAAGCAATATCTCCACGACAGAAATGACTGGTAACCCGACGTAGGCAGTAGGAACATATACTACATGAACAATATCACCATCGGGAACCATGTTTCTTGTTCCAGAAGAATAACCTTTTGAAACATCGCTTTGGAGATCATGATATCTTTCAAGATGACTCGATGTGGTACAATATGCTTCTATTGCTTCGATGGCCATAATGTTCCAAATGAAAACCAGAAGCAATATCTCCCCGACAGAAAAGACTAGTAGCCCGAAGTGGGCAGTAGGAACATATACTATATGAACAATATCACCGGCGGGAACCATGTTTCTTGTTCCAGAAGAAAAACCTTTCGAAACATCGCTTTGGAGGTCATTATATCTTGCAAGATGACTCGATGTGGTACAATACGTTTCTATTGCTTCGATGGCCATAATATTCCAGATGAAAACCAGAAGCAATAGCTCCCTGACAGAAAAGACTGGTAGCCCGACGTGGGCAGTAGGAACATATACTACACGAAGAATATCACCGTCGGGAATCATGATTCTTGTTCAAGAAGAAATGTTTTTCGAAACATCGCTTTGGAGGGCATTATATCTTTCAAGATGACTCGATGTGGTAGAATACGTTTCTATTGCTTCGATGCCCATGATGTTCCACACTATGCCATATTAGACGGGCCAAGATTCCCTTGTTCACAAGGCGCATACCAGACTGTCCCCAGTCGGGTTAAGCCCAGGTTGTAAATCCCGACGCGACCAGTCTGCTTGTTTACGGAAAGCGCTAACGTTAGAACTTTGGTGCGTCAAACGATTCGCAGGATCTATCTAAGACTACATACAATGAACTCCCACAATACATGCTGTCGTTGGTGCAACAGCATATACGCTTCAGGGGGAGGCTATTCATATCATATCCAGAAAAAGCATCCCGAACATGCGTATCAGACATTTTCTCCTCTTGTACGTCGGTAACCCGACGTCACAGACTTTCAACCCGAACCCGAACAGGAAAACACAGCAAGCGAATCCACAAGCATTCCAATTCAAGACCCCGAACCTGAATATTCGGACCTCAACGATGCCGATATTGACCCAGCTGAGCTCGCCAGAATCCAAGGGCTGTAGGTCGACTGGGAACCTTCAAACGACGATGTGGAAGAGGAGTATGATTCCGACATTGAACCTCTGGCGGAGATGTCAGCTTCCACCAACCATAAAGATGACGCAAAGCCCTATACAGCCAACGTGACACGGCGGCTTTCTGCCAGATATCGACTGGGGCAGCCTGTTCGAGATTGTTCATTCTCGAAGCAGCGATCCGCAGAATATAATCATCTTTATCCCTTCCGCAATGCTGGAGATTACAAGCTAGCTCGCTTTTTCACATTAAGCAAGGTGCCAAAAACTCGAATCGATGATTTCTTTCGAGACAACATATTGCCTCCCTCCCAAGACGACCTTCCGAAGTCTGATGTCTCATTCAAATCGGGTTACACATTGTATAAACAAACGGCCAAAATGATTGAAGATCCGCCTTGGCATACAGGTGAAGTCCAATATGCATTCCGTCCCAAGTCGGAGTTCAGATACCGCAATCTCTTACAATGTATACAATACTTACTGAAACAACGAGCCTTTGTTTGCCACATGTTGTGGGAACCCGTCAAGATATTTAACATGGATAATGAGAGCATTTACTCCGAAATGAATGCAGGAATATGGTGGTGGGATCAGTAAGTATGCACCCCAAAAATTCATATTCATATCCGTTTGCTCACGTCGGACAGACACAGATTCCTGTCGGATCCACGCTTGTTCCCGTCTTATTGGCGTTGGATCAAACACATCTGACATATTTCTCTGGAGACAAGAAAGTATGGCCTCTCTACGTGATCATCGGGAATATAAAGTCAACTGTGCGCAACAAACCCACGATGGATGCCTGGATACCTATCGCTCTCCTCCCTATTCCCCCAAAGCGTCTTGACAAAATCCCCACATACCCGGCAGAAGCTCAAGAGTTGGATGCGTTACAGATCACCCACGAGATCTTGAGTTCTATTCTGAGTCCGTTGTCCGACGCCAGAGGTCAGCAAGGTGTCGAGATGGTATGTTGCGATGAAAATGTACCGAGTTGCATTCCTAAGCTATCAGCATGGTTAGCAGACCACATGGAAAATGTTATGATCCACGGCATAACCTCCAACCGCTGCCCAATTTGCATTGCCCCCCCCGATGAATTTGGAGAACTCCCAGATACTCTATACGATACCCGACCACACTCCAGGTATGCCGCTGCTTATCACAATTCCGACGTTGACCAACTGGAATATGACGGCGTCAAAAATGTCAGCAACGCAATCTGGCATATACCCCCTTGTGAAAC
>Ga0307511_10003707_pt1 | contig 15622 bp, 12 predicted proteins | sample 13_EM_MG_FD_200266 | JGI IMG/M metagenome (GOLD analysis project Ga0307511, IMG submission 200266) | Populus trichocarpa ectomycorrhiza microbial communities from riparian zone in the Pacific Northwest, United States - 13_EM | ecosystem: Host-associated > Plants > Roots > Unclassified | place... | reverse complement strand
TCCGCAACCAGCTCTGTACCAGCAAAAACATGCTTCCATGTATAGCTCATCACCTTCTTTAAACTTTACTTCAAGTACTACTCGTTTTAGTCCTTCCTTTTCTCTTCAAGAGAGAAGGTTGGGGAACCCACCTTCTTTGCTTAGAGACCATGGCCTTCTTCAGGATATTGTGCCCTCTCAGATGATCAGAAAGGAGGCTAAAGAGGAGTAGATGGGTTTTGTATTGGATATCGGTATGTAATTGAATTCTAACTTACTTATGGAGTTTTGTATTTATTTTTAGAAGATCCCTCTGCACCGTTTACATGATATAGAACCTTATTGATAATGGAAAATGATTAGCCTTGTAGCTTATATATATGGAGGGGACTCGTTGATCTCTTAGATTAATTTCTTCTTTTGCTGTATTCTTTGTATCCAGAGATTATAACAGTACGGAGATGCTGGGTTTTGTATCATTGTTGTTCTCTTTAGATATTCAATTTCTTTATATTCTTCCAGCACTTACTAATTCTTCTTCTTCTTCTTCTTCTTTTCTTTTCTTTTCTTTGGTTTGGTTGGTGCATATGCATTGATATTAGCAAAGGCTATATAGAAAATATATGTTGTCAGCAAATTTAGGGTTAGGGTTTTTCACATTTAGCAAATCTATTTGGTTAATTTGAGCTCTTTTTCACCAAATTTGTATATTAAATCCTAGACTTTTCCCGGGAATGAGAAATCTAGGATGAACTTGGGGACTTGATACATGTATGCGTAGCTCAATAAGGCTAATATTTAAAGATGCACTATTTGTGAAAATTATGGATAAATATTTTATCGCATTATCTTGTAACATGCATGGAGTGCAAAGTGTAGCAACAACTTGATACCACTAATTAATCGTGATGAATTATGGCCATTTCTTCCTCTTTAAGTTATATATACACAGATGGAAAACTCGAGGCATCGAATGATGATGTGAACATATATCGGCTAGGGGATGGACTGTGTGGTTTCTTGATTATTGAAGGACGGTGAAAGATTTTGGATGGGATATATGTATATATATATGGGTTTCTTTAAACATTGCTGAAGATATCTTGGCTTTCATATTAATATTGCTTTTGGAGTTGTGAAGGATCTAGTCCATAATGCACTGTCTTTGCTAGGACTGTGGAGTTCATTTTACATGCCAGGCTACAATTACTACTAGCGGCCATCGGCCATCGGCCATCTTTTGTATCCAATTAATCTATGGGTGTAGGAGAAACAGTACTGTATGAAAGGCCAACTTCAACTTTTACACTATCTCTCAGCTTTATTTAACATCCAATGCTTTCAGAAATCACATAGGAAACACGCTTAGCATGCATATGTAGTAAAATAACACGTACTCACATCCTAATTTATCTGTGCAGATATATAAACATGAATTATCAAACATGCGAGTAAGCACCAAAAAAAAAAAAAAAAACTCATTTATTTGTGAGAATAAATACGTCGTACAGGGCCTACAGGCACAGCTCAATGTATGTATCCCTTATTAATACGTTGTTCACGAAACAAGAATTTGCTTATATATCAAGCATGGTTTCAGTTGCTTATATAGTGGAGAGAAGATTCAAATCTCGTGCTTTAGAAATTGGGATTATTTCTTGAAATTAAGTAGCTGGGCGCGCGTATATTGTTGACAACTTGTAAAAGTAAGGATAAGGTGACGTGGAATAATTTTTATTTGTCTAAAATGTCTTGTCATCCTTAATTATTTCCTAACTAAACCCTTGCTTAATCTGTTGAAGATTTTCATAAGCAACACCTTCAATTTCTTTCACACTTATCTTAATCTACTTTTTTTCAGAAAAATATTTCTCAATCTTTTTAATATCATGATGTACAATAGCTGGAAATGTTGCATCCATTCACATCATACTACAAATCTCCATGACTACGGATGCATGTTTCAGGTTCCATCGTGTGTGTGTGTGTGATCTGTAAAGCGGTAGCATATAGCATGGGCCATGACGGCATGCTGGGAGGAACTGGGTGTCACCTGGAAATTGTGTCAAACCCTTGCTAGCTATCAATTCTTAGGAAAACTTTCGGAAGCATGATACGGTACGAGTATAGGAAGATCACAAATAAATAAAATAACGATGGAACAGTGAACATGATAAAGATTCTCATAATTTTTTCCACCATGATCTAGCAGTGAATACTCTTTAAATTAATGACAGGATGAAGTGTGTTTGCCTTTAAGCATCGTTAGAAAGTGGAAGAAAGGGAAAATCGCACCCATCGTGATTGTTCTCAGAAAAGAGGAGTGGAAAGTAAGAACTGTCCTATGTGATTAAAGCCCCAAGCTTTCTAGGCAGCCACTAATTATAAGCTTCATTTCAACTTGTAAACTCAATATATACAATTAATAACAACAAAAACTTTCTATCCTCAACAGCTCAAGTGAAATATGATCACCTGAAAAATCAACTGCACAACACACGTGTGCGTGCGTGCGTGCGTGTGTGTTTATATATATAGGGTTAGATCGATTTGATAATATTTATATTATATTCATTATCCATTAAATAAAATAACTACCTATAAAAAAATCATCTATTCATGTTGATGGATATATATAGATTTCAGATTAAATTATCATTTCTATTAAAAGCAGAAATCTATTTCAGAGAGGAGAAGAATTACAGGCAAATGAGTGGCGATAAGGGCTCTTTTTTTTGTCCTAGCTGACGCCATCCCATCTAGAAAGGAAGCCTAGTTTGTTATTGATATAGAGCCCGGTACTCAAGAAATGGATTATTTTGAGAGGCCCGATTACTAAACCCCAGTTCATTAGACAAGTGCCGATCTTGGAAATTCCTCTCCGACAGAAATCATGGGCTTTTTGAGTGTCCAGTCCAACTGACCTTGTTGCATGCAAGGTTCCTAATGATCTTTGTTCTGCTTCTTAAAGACGACGAAGGGCGTCGCCCTTAGCGGACAGGCCCCGGTGATATTTGAAAACAGGGCGAAGGGGGGAAATAGTTGCTTGGAAGAACCACCAACAAATGTAACACAAACACACAATAAAAAAATTAAAAAAAAAGGAAAGGAAGGGAAATCATGAAAGGAAATTTCAAACAATTACGAGTGAAGTGGGATTAAAATTTAGAAATTGAAAAAAAGCCAACACTGTATTTCAAAGTCTAGGTACTGTTGGAAAAAAAACTAGAATTATTTCGATGAAATTTTTTTTTAAAAAAGGGATAAAACTTAACCAAATGATCTCCCTCAACCGTTATGGAAGTATCCCATTTACGACATTGCCTTCCATAAGTATGCCTACCAAAGAATGCTCAAGAACGAATTTGAAGGACGAACATTTCCCATCAATGACGCGGGAGAGATTAATTATAAAAGGCCTGTGTTTAGTATTGTAATTAAAACTATGTTTTAATTTAATTTTAATTTTAAAAGTGCTTGATTAATTAAAACACATTATAATTTTACTTTAGTTATAAAAAACTATATTTTTTTAAATCATAATCATAAAAGCTATTATAATATTAAATATATACTTGATGAAAATGGTTTATCAGGTTGATCTTGCTATTTTGCTTAGAATGGTGGTTCTATACATAATTTTTCTTCTTGGTTAATATCAAGACCACAAGGAAGATAAAACCTATTATTGCAGCTATTTGTATCCGCACCTCCCAATTAAACAACACAAATAATGGAAATTCCCTCAACTACACCAGCGCTCTGTTTTTTTCTGGGTATTCACTGTACAGATTAGATAGGATCAATTGCCTGAATTCATAGTTCCTCTCAGTAACACTAAGAGATCCTTTTTTTTTTGTTCTTAGTTAGTTTTGATGCCAAAAATTAAAAAAAAAGATGCTTGGGCTTTCAGACAGTATGTCAGAGATTTAAACAAGCGTCTGCCTCTGATGAGTTCATGAATGGAACAATTCAGCCCCTCAACAGAAACAAAACCCACAACTCAAGCTTCAGTTGATTCTAACAAACTACTGGGCCCCTTCCTCTCAGCATACTAAGGAAATTTTCAAATCTGATTGAAGCATTCGGTAAAAAAAATTGAAGCACATGGGATTAGGTTAGTTCATGCTCACCATGTCCTGTGCACTTGACCGCTTCCAAGTCCTGCCAAATTCGTCCAGTAACCACTAACCACCCAAAACGTGAAATTGCTCCGTCTCTCCTTTTTCACAGCAGCAACTTCTATATAAGTGAAGCTATCAACCCCAACACCACTTCACATACATCCATACAAACTAGTGCAACATGGCTATGGGCTTAGCCATTTGTTTTATGATGCTTATTAAGCTTGTAATTGCGTTGGCAAAGATACCAACCACCTTGAACACAACATGTGTGGGTGATATTGGTGTCTTATTGCAGTTTGATGTTTACCAAGAATCCTGCCCAGAGGCAGAACCTATTATACTATCTTGGGTTCAAAGTGCAATCTCCGAGGAACCACGAATGGCAGCTTCCCTGCTTCGTCTTCACTTCCATGATTGCTTTGTTAATGCAAGTCAAGTTTAATTTCAGAATTATACATATTGCTTCTATTTATCACAGCTTCTATTGTAATTGCAATGATCATGATGCACATTATGTGTTTTGCAGGGATGTGATGCTTCAGTGCTGCTAGATGATACTGAGAACTTTGTGGGTGAAAAAACTGCACCACCCAACTTGAATTCACTAAGAGGGTTTGAAGTGATTGATGCCATTAAATCTGATCTGGAATCTGTTTGTCCTGAAACAGTTTCTTGTGCTGATATTCTCGCAATCGTTGCCAGAGATTCTGTTCTTCTAGTATATCTTCGCCCACTCTTCATGTTATAAGAAAATCTTACTACTATCTTTTAATGCTTTGAGCTGATCTCACTTCTACTTAATTTGCAGTCTGGTGGACCGGGCTGGGAAGTCCAGATGGGGAGGAGGGACAGCTTGACTGCTAGCAAGGCAGCAGCGACTAACAACATCCCTGCTCCAAATTCTAGTGTAGCAACTCTAGTGGCTAATTTTCAGAATGTCGGACTCACACAAAATGATATGGTCGCCCTCTCAGGTAAAATTTTTGTATCCCAATGCATGAAAGGACACTTCTGCCTACTGAACGAAAATCACAGTCTAATTGTAATTTGGCAGGTGCGCACACAATGGGAAAAGCGAGGTGCTCAACTTTTAGCTCTCGGTTCCAGAGCCCTAGTAACTCCGGTGGCCCTGATGTTAATATGGACTTCGTTCAGTCGCTGCAGCAACTGTGCTCAGAAACTGCTGACAGCACCACGACAGTAGCACATCTTGACCTGGTGACCCCAGCTACATTTGACAACCAATACTACGTTAATCTTCTTTCAGGAGAGGGATTGCTTCCATCAGACCAGGTTCTTGTGGTTCAAGATGATCGCACACGTGAGATTGTAGAATCTTATGCGGAGGACCCGTTATTGTTCTTTGAGGACTTCAAGAATTCCATGCTCAAAATGGGAGCCTTAGGGCCACTTACTGGTGACAGTGGCGAAATACGTGTGAATTGTAGGGCTGTCAATTAATCTTTAGCTTCTTGAACTGAGGATCATATGTAAGCAAGATGACAAATTGCATGCGAATAATGTAGCTCAGATTAGAAGCTTTATCCATGAACTATAAAATATAAATATAACATGTATCAGTTTGTCAAAAACATGTTGATTCAACTACAATACCCCAAGATTAAAGTTTTATTAGCACTATAAACTATAAACGAAAAGAAAACGGTGATTTGATGTGTTTCACTGTTTATCTTCTTACATTATCACTTCACTATTTATCACTTAAAAACATGTGAATCCAAACAAATTTTAATAAATAAAACATGACCAGCATAGCTTGCGAGGACCAAATAAAAAAGAAGAGAAGTTTAACGAAGAAAGCAAAATAGCTAAAACATTTTGGGGCCAAGAAAGTAAAAAGGTGTGGATATAGTGAAAAAGAAAAAGCCCAGTATGCAGATTGATGCCCACGGAGTAAAATAAAAACAAAAAAACAAAACAAAAGGAAGGCCAATACACAACATAAATTCCGAGTGCTTTAGCAAAGTTAATTTTAATGGGTGTTTGAAAGTACGATATTAGATCTTTTTAAAAATATTTTTTATTTAAAAATATATTAAAAAAATATATAATTTTTTAAAAAATTATTTTTAATATTAGCATATTAAAATAATAATAAAAAATATATATAATTTTTTTTTTCAAATTTTACCTAAATTATAATACCAACCAGAAGCTTCTCCTTCACAGTTATCATTGCAAATCCTTTATATTGCAATTATAATTATATTATAAAAATTGATATTGTTCTTAAAACTCTATATTCTTCCATTGTCCACTCTCACTTTCCTCTAAAATCTTTTTTTTCTTTTTTCTTTGGTTTTTAGAACTAGAGTATTTGTAATATAGCAGTAGTTTTTTAAAAAATGTTTTTTATTTTAAAATAATATTTTTTATTTTTTAAAATTTATTTTTAACATATATAATAAATTAAAATAATTTGAAAATATAAAAAATTAATTTTAAATTAAAAAAATTAATTTTTTATAAAGTTACTTTTGAACCGGACTTCCAAATATGTTAAGGTCAAGTTTTACACAATTAAACTAGACGCCCTGCTTCTCATTGTAGACGGCGTAGTACTAAAAAGGCCAAACCATTTTCTCATTTCTCTTGGCCCGCCTGTCCTCCTTCCCTCTCTCAAGTCTCAACACTCCGAGCTCCCTCGTATTCCCAGAAAAATAAAAAACCCGCTTGACTCAATTTCATCACTCTAACCCAGGTATACTTCTTCTTCACATTATATTGAAAACCCATCTGTTGTGTTTTTATTTCAACGGAGAAGATGTTGTTAGGGTTTAGTTAAGCTCAATTTTGTATCGGTTTTTATTTATTTTACTCTTCTTTTCTTTGCATGCTGATTTTAGGGTTTCTAGGGGACTCTGAGATTTTGACCGAGGGAATTGTTTTTAGGGTTTATGGGCTGTACTGTACAGTACTAATCAGTTTGTTTATTTTTTTTTATTTTTCAATAGTGAAAATGGATATTGATTCTAAGCTCAACAAATTGGATATCAACTCTGGGGATGAAGCCTCATCATCAACACAAGTGCAAGTGGATTCTAAGGTATATTATATTATATTGGCTTCCCAAACACTTTCTCTTCCTTTCCTTTATTTTTTCCTTTTTTTGATGTCTAAGTTTGTATTACCATGTACATATTCAAGGAAAGATAGTCATTTCTTCTTTGTTTTCATGATGCTGCTGTGTAGTGAAAATCTGTTAGCAGAACCTGGATTTTATTTTTCCCATTTCCCCAGCTGTGCACAACCTGAATTGAAAATCTGTTTTTGTTTCTGGTATTTTTCTTGGATTTTTTTGGCAGTGCTGTGAGAAAAGATAAAACAAGTTTAGTTTTTTTGTTTATTGAAGAATTGTTTGTGATATTGATTTCTCAATGTTTGATTTTGATGTGAAGGGAACTGCTGAAGACAAGGATGAATTAGCTGACTCAATGAATAACTTGAATGTGGAAGCATCCTCATCTGGGCAGGTGGGACCTACATTCAAAAGAAAACCGGTTATCATCATTGTTGTTGGAATGGCAGGTAATCCAGCAAGATTTTTTCGATCAAGTGTTATTATTTGTTATTTCATTTTGAAAATCCCTGCTGCCTGCTCTTTTTTCAACTCATCCGCAAATGGGAGTATATTCATAAAATGGGCTTGAAGATTGAAAGCAGTTACTGTATGTGGACAGGTAGTGGAAAAACAACTTTTCTTCATAGGTTGGTTTGCCACACACAAGCTTCAAGGATTCGTGGTTATGTGCTCAACCTTGACCCTGCTGTGATGACTCTCCCCTATGGTGCAAATATTGATATAAGGGACACTGTTAAGTACAAGGAAGTGATGAAGCAGTTTAATCTTGGACCTAACGGTGGAATCCTGACTTCTCTTAACTTGTTTGCAACAAAGTTTGATGAGGTAAAATCTACCTGCAGCTTTTTTTCCTCGGACGGGCTTATTCTTCGCCCCCATCGCGTAGTACCTGTGATTTTTTTTTAACTATTTTCACTAAACCTTGTAACTATTGACTTCGATGTGAATTTCGGTTGAATATTGAGTGGTCAGGTGCATCATTTTCATCCTGATAGACAGCAGTCTATGTGTTAGCTAGTGGATAGCATTTTGGGCAGGGGTATTGGACCAGCACAGCCTGTCTTGCAATGTTTTTTTCCCTGCATGTGGATTTTTTCACCACGAGTTTCATACTGTTCTCTTAATTCCAATATATCCTCACCTTTGTATTTCACATTTTCAGGTCATTCAAGTCATTGAGAAGCGAGCAGATCAGCTTGATTATGTTCTTGTGGATACACCTGGTCAAATTGAGATTTTCACTTGGTCTGCTTCTGGAGCTATCATTACCGAAGCTTTTGCTTCAACCTTTCCAACTGTGGTTGCTTATGTAGTTGACACACCTCGTTCCTCAAGCCCAGTAACTTTCATGAGCAATATGCTTTACGCTTGCAGCATCCTCTATAAGACGCGGTTGCCTCTTGTGTTGGTATTCAACAAAACTGATGTGGCTCAACACCAATTTGCTATAGAGGTATAACTCTTTTTCTTCTTATTTTGATGCATCATCGCTGATGTTATTCTTATTCGGAAAAGAAGTACTTTAAAACTATTGGAGAGAGTTGGAGGCCTAGCCAGGCTGCACCAGTGCTCAAATGATTTTGGGATTAAGCCTGTGGGATCCATAACATGTTCATAAATTTATCAATCAAGTAGCTGAAATAATACTTGCAGGAAAGATTTTTATCGTACCAAACTCTCCTATATTTTCAAGTTCAGTTATGAGTGAAGCTCAGTAACTATGTAGAACCAATATCAGAATTAAGGATTGGTGGGGACAGTGTATTCAAGGGATCTGAAACATGACTAAACAAGAAGCGTATTGAAAGCTTCAAGGTTTTCAACCAAACCCCTAGCTTTTAAGGGACTGTTGTTTGACAATAGAATGCTATACTTGCAATTTTCCATACCATTGCTTTCCTAAGTCATTCTCTTGATTTTTTTATTTTTTTTATCAGTGCTCTCTATTTATGAGCACTACTATTGATTTTTCTTACATAATGTCAGGTTATGATCTTTGCTTTTTATTTTTAATATATCCTTGTTCTGAGAGTTATAACTTGCCCAGTGGATGGAAGATTTTGAAGCCTTTCAAGGAGCAATGAGGTCAGATGATTCATACATGTCTACTTTTTCTCAAAGCCTCTCCCTAGTGCTAGATGAATTCTATAAAAATTTGAGATCAGTTGGGGTCTCTGCTGTTTCTGGAGCTGGAATGGATGCCTTCTTCAAGGCCATTGAAGCCAGTGCTGAGGAGTATATGGAAACTTACAAGTATTTCCTTTTAGCCCTTAACTCCATAAGTATAGCTATGATAAATATTTTTCTGTCAACTACCAATATGCTGCTATCGCTTTTCATTTGTCTAACCAATGGATCTTGATGATCTCAGGGCTGATCTTGATAAGAGACGGGTAGAGAAGCAACGTTTGGAGGAAGAGCAGCAAAAACAGAACATGGAAAAGCTGAGGAAGGACATGGAAAATTCAGGGGGACAATCTGTTGTTTTGAGCACTGGTTTAAAGGATAAAGCCCGTCATAATAACATGGTCGATGAGGAAGATGAGGAGGATGAGGAGGACATTGAAGATGATGATTCTGAGGTGTTTACTGAAGAAGATGTTATAGATGAGGATGAAGATGAAGATGAAGAGGTGGCCAGGTTCTCTTTCTAGTTCTATGGTTTTGATACCACAATGGTAAGACTTTGTATAGGACTTCTAGGTCTCACGTTCTCCACGGGTATTCTTCCCTAAAATTGACTTCCCATATGCGCATGTGTTTTGAATCAGGCATTTGCATTGTTGACCGCAAACTTGTTTATAACAGGCTTAAGAAATGGTGATCAGTTTTGTCCACCACCCTGGTTTTTCTGTCTGTCCTTTTGTTCTCATTAATCTTCATATGCAGGAGATGGGCTTTTGCCATACAGGAGTTAGTAATTCTGTAGCATTTCAACTTGTTACGCTTTTCATATAACGTGAAGTGCATGAATACATTGCTTGTGCAGATGTCTTGGATTTATAGGAACCTACACGGACTGCCCACCAAGATATCTGTTTGCGCAATTGTTGCTTAAGATTTTGCTCGAAAGCTTAACGATACGAGCCTTTATGAACGAATTGGCCGTGGAATACATTAGATTTTGCTCGCTAGCTTAATGGTACAAGTCTTTGTAATCTGACTGCAAAAGAAATTCATGAATTCCTCTTCCCTTGTCTGATGGTTCACGTGAAGAATTTGCACTAGATTTGTAATTATAATATCCTATCAACTACAACACAGTTCCTTTGAATCTATGAAGCCGAGATGTGTTTTTCTAAATAAAGAACTCCTTGAATTATTTCCCTTGCTAAGGTAGTTCTGATCTTATTTACTAAAAATCCTTTGTGCAAGTAAGCATATTTTTGTTCATGAGATCCACATTTTACCACTTACTTCATTTTGTATGGAAATTTAATGAGATTTTTTTTAAAAAAAATCCTTTTCTTTCTCCCCTCTCTCTCTTCTTTCTTGGAAAATGATCGAGACAAACTTTTCACACTAATTTCCATATAAAATATTAAGTCATAAAGTGTGGATCTGATTGATATTTCAAATGATTGTTCTTTCTTAAAAAACAACCGGACATGTCTGTTCGGAAGATAATTTTGTTTGTATAATCATTATTCTTCCTTTCATTCGCAAAAAATTAAAAATGTTTAGACGATAAAAAATAATAATTAAAAAGATAGGAATTTGTTAACATGTGAACTTAAAGAGAAAAAGGAACGAGGAAACTTATTGAAAGGATCAATGAACTAATACCGTGCCTTATAATTTCACGATCATTGATTTTGGGAAAATTCATTTTGAAACTATACTTGAATTTGCATAGTTGACCGGTCCAAAGAGAAAAGAAAGTAATTTTTTTATTTAAAAAATATTAAATTAAATAGTATTCTACAAAATAAGATATACATAGTGATTTCTTCATCGGCATGCTATAATATTGCAGACTTAGTGGCTAATTTAGTATTTGTTTTATTGTTTTAATTTTAGAAATTAAATTCACGCTATAAATTAATGCCTTTCATTTTATATTATGATTCAGATGACGTAAGTTCGATCTAATACATAAGATCATAGCTATTGTATATATTTTTATTGGGTGATTCTTTAACAAAATTCTTCCTCCATCTTATATAATTTTGATGGACGAACACGCCAGAAAAGAAAAGAAGAAGCCTTGGATTTTTCTTAATTCGGGTACTGAAACTGAAGTGACATGCCAAGAAGAGAAAACATAACCTAAGGTATGACTCCTGCTTCATGAGCTAGTTACATTGTAGTCCTTTCGGATGCAGCAATGGCTAGCTACACATGCCAGGTTTGGAAATTTTCATTTCTAGAAGGCAACGTGAGAAAAGAAAAAACAGAGGCTGATAAAAAACCACGCTATTTTTGGTTGTTAGATTCATAACTCGCTACAGAACTTTTTGTTTTTAGGGGTTACATATGGGCTAGCAAGAAGTATAATCGATGGAAAAAAAACCCCAGAGCACAAAATGATAAGAACACGAGAGAAGTCTAACAGCCGTTTATGTCAATGTCTAAAATTAAAGACAACAATTGCCAAGATCCACCGACGGAGGAGATAATGAAAGGGATATATTATTCATAAGGACTCTTCAAAACTCTTATTGCCACGACAGTGTGTGAGAGAATGAAGCTATGCATCCTCTTCATTTTGGAGGTGGGAAGAAAATTTCCTCATTCATTCTCTTGGAGCGGAAAAGCTGCTCATCATCAGGAGATACTTTGAGAGACGCCTCTAGCACTTGAGGAGATAGAGCCTTCCACACAGAAGTCCTTCCAGCCAAATGAGTGAATATAGGACTGCAATTATCATAGAAACACAATTATGCTCTCTCTTCTTCTTCTTTTTTAATCAATTATGTCAGTGTTAAAATACAGTATTCATCTATCAGGAGGCAAATATGCAATTAGCATTAGGTGACAGTGCATGGAATTGAAGAGTATTGAGTAAAACTTACTTGGGAGTGGTGATGATGGAGAACCATGACATCCCATCTGGATCACAAATCTTTGAAACAACAAAGAACCTAGGAACAATGAACAAATGACCTGCCTTGACGGTTGTTTCCAAGACCCTGCGGCCATCGACCCCAACAACTTGAACACGGCCACTACCACTGACAATGTATGTCACTTGTAAAGCAGAGTCACAAGAAAAACCAGGAGAGCACATGGCTTTTCCATCCAGTCTAACAAGATCAGCACCAAGCCCAACCTCGGCAACCAAAGGAAGGTTCTTGGTGTTCAAAAGGACAACCTTTCCACCATCCTTAATATCAACATCTAGTGGAGCTTCCTCACAGTTGTATACAAAGCCCTCACGGCTTTCCTTTTTGGGTTCAGGCATCTTAAAGGATCCATCAAGCTTGACAATGCCTTTGGCTGTCTGGTTTCCAACTAGGGTCTTCACAGCCTTATCATCCACATCCCATGCTCGGCTCACGAACTCAGAAGAGAAGCCAGTGAAAATGCCATTGGAGCCAGTCAAAAAGAAATCGGTGAATTCACCAGTTTTGTGGGCTGTAGAGGTGTCACCCAGGAAGAGAACTACAAGTTCAGTGTCCTCTTTGTTATACCACCATGTAACGACACCGAAAGGAAGAGCAATAGCATCACCCTTCTTAAGGGCAACAACATTCTCTTCTTTCTCAGGAAGAACAATACCAGCTACCCCATTCCCTACAAAATGCAAAACGAAAACAGGGTCATACCACGCAGTAAAATTCTTCTCTTTTATTCTTTTTATTGAATCATTACCCCAATATCCTTTAAACAAGAAAAAAGTTGTTTTCTTTTCAGCGTTTATAAAAATCAATTGATCTTCCAAAACTTTGCACAAATCTTGCACCAAAACCAGTACTAATATAAACCATATTCACTATAACTTTTTTTTTTTTAAATCCTCATCCATTATATGCTCACTGCGTATTGATTTGTGGATTAAATAGGCATCATATCAGACAGAAACCCAAAGCCAATTTCAATCAATCTTTTAAAAAAATGAAGAGAGTAATTAATTAATACCTTGAAGAACATAGGCAACCTTGGCAGAATCAGAGTAACGAGGAAGAGCAAAACCATTCTTTTCAAGGGCCAGCTTGGCTGCACCTATGTTCCCTTCCTTTAGCATGGCAAGCTCAGCTGGGCTCCACGCATAATAAGACCCACCATCTCCTCCATACACCTTCTTGCACAATTTTGGTGACAGATCAACCTCCATTCTTTCTAAGCAAGATCTAAACTCTCTCCCTTACGGTAATTGATATATTGTTGGATAAGAATGTTAAAAGACTGAGCAGAGTGTATGGTATTTATAGAGATGATGTATTAAACAGATAGGTATAATCCTGGCGTGATAACGACGGATAGAATCACGCTTAGCAGTTTGTTTTAGGTGTTGTGAGATCATGAATATCAAACTATCCGGTTCCCCACCTGAAATTTCGCACAAAAATCGTATCCTTTTATTCTTCAAATGCTTTCTCTTCCTGTAAAATACTTATTTTTCGCGTTACAGTTCAAAACCCATCGTTTTTTTAAAAAAAAACTTGGTGGCCTTGAATTAAAACGTAAAGTGTTTTCAATATCCCTTTTCTCTTAATATTTCTTTCTTTTCATTTGCCATTGAAAATCTCAGATTCTTTTGTCCATGTTATTTTTATTTCATTTCAATAAAATAACCCCAACTACCCGTGCTCTTTTGTCATTTCATCTAGAAATTAGAATCATTGCGCAAGTAATTAATTAAAGTGGGCCTGAAGATTGAACATTGATACTGTATTTGGAAAGGGAGTGGCAACCAACTTTTCTTATATAGGTTGGCTTTAATGATGTTCAAGTGGATGTGGATACATGAGGGAGAAAATACCAGGTAAAAATATTTTTATTATTTTTAATGGATAATGAGTTTTATTTTCAATTTTTTTGTAATTAATAGAATATCACTTATTACTTTCTAATCACCATAATTTTTTTTATTTCATTAAATTTTATGGGACAAAATTAATAAGATACTAATAATTATATTACTCTTTTAACATCATAAGTTTCCTCGCAGTGTTGTAATCTACGAGTACTTACAAGGTAAACATCAAGGAGAGTGGAAGACAGTGTGGTGGAGGATCGATTATTGAATGCAAATAGTTCTAGTTCATCTGCTGTTGATGCTACAACTAGTTCTCAAGAAACTTCAAAACTTACTGGTGTCGAAGAAACTAACACAGTACGAGGATTCCGGTGCTTAGGCAAAATTAGAAAGTTTGTCCTTTCTTGCCGCAGTTGATGTCGCAGTCAACTTTGTTTACAGATTCGCTATCTTTTCCAGTTTGGCTTTTAATAAAAAAGGGTATCCATTTTTATTTGGTATACTCTACTGCTATTTTCAAACACAAATTGCTGAACATTTATATTTACACCCTTCTTCCTTTTCCCTTTTATCATATTTCCATATATGTGCATGATCAAAGTCTTCCCCTACCAGTGAATAATACAAGGATGATGAACACTCTGGAATAATTGTTTATATTTAGCTAGAAGGATTAAGCTAATCATTAAAATTATGAAATGTTTTGGACAGGATTTGGCAAACTGTGAGTATGCTTCAATACTCAAGTTTATGTGGGATCGATCACCACATAAATAATCTCTATACTAGTATTTTTTTTTTTAGTTTAACGTAGGTGTTCGAGTCAGCTTGCGCGCATCTCGACTAATTCCACGAGCCCTGAAGTTAACGACCATGTAAGCCTCCAGTGGTCATCATATGAGCAATCACAGGATTCGAACCTGAGATCATAGAGAAAGTAAACCTCTTGATTCCAAGTTTTTATTACTGCTCTACTCTATATGGTTTCTTATTTTACTTGTAGAGGATCTTGATTCCTCGGATTTATATGAGAATAATAATGGGTGTTTTCCTTCTCATCGTGCTGAGCTGGCAGCATAGAAGTGATGGCTTCATGATTTTCATTCCACGTAGTAAAGGAGAGAATCTGATGAAAAGCAACCAACTAGCAGACAGATGTGCATCATCAAGTTTAATGACTCGTGTCATCATTCCCTGGGAAAGCTTTTGAATATCTGTCAGTTTCTGCCATCGTAATCTTTGTCTGGTAGCAGTCGTGATTAGCTTTATTTAATAAATTATTGAGTATTTGAGATAGGGTTATTTTTTAAAATATTTTTTTTGTTTATTTTTTAAATTTATTTTTAATATAAAATAATTTAAAATAAAAAAAATCCTCTTAATCACATAAAAATCAAAAAGTAAACACCTTTTAAAGTTTTGTTAGTCTGCTGGGATTTAGAAATGATTTCGTGCATGTATTTTTTATTGTTTGTTTTTGTGTTTTAATAA
>Ga0307511_10003706_pt1 | contig 15624 bp, 23 predicted proteins | sample 13_EM_MG_FD_200266 | JGI IMG/M metagenome (GOLD analysis project Ga0307511, IMG submission 200266) | Populus trichocarpa ectomycorrhiza microbial communities from riparian zone in the Pacific Northwest, United States - 13_EM | ecosystem: Host-associated > Plants > Roots > Unclassified | place... | reverse complement strand
TAAAGGAAAAGTACATAAGGACCGGATGCACTCAAGGTAATAGTACGTAAGGTACTATGCCCGAGCTATCTGGTATACATGATAGGTGCTAGGAAATGCGTACTAAGACAATTATAAGAAACGGTCTTCTGTTACAGTAGATTATGTAATTCATTTCTCAGGTTCATTTGGAGCAGTGCACTGGCCCGGGGAATAGTCCGTGTGGGTTTTGAAGGTACTTTGATAACCTCAACCAGGATAGGGGCTAACCGAGTCAGATTTGCTTGATATATTCCACATGAATCACAGCAGGCTCCAGAATACAACGATTCTGGAGGTGAATGATATTCAGCGTCCCCAAAGTAGCCTAAAATAAATCTGCGCTTGCATTTAACAACCCCTAGAGTATTGATAAATTTGTAAAGTGCATTGTCAAGCTGACCTCTTCAATCTTCAAGAGTAGATCTTCTGATATCCCCATCATTATTTATTGGCCTCAATGCTCGTGGACCAATGTAATTTTTCTCTGTAAACAAAAGACAAAGGCCTTGTTTGCCGGAATCCCTCGCACAATGCCCATAACGTTGTTTCAAAGTATCCAAGTTGTCTAGCCTTTTGACTCCCCATTGGATAATTCTTTCTACCTCTTTATCATTGATGCTGAGACCACAGGCTGAACTTGCAATCATAATTCTAGACTTCCCGGCCTTCCAATCCTCAATAACCATGTTTTTCATGGTTGAAGACATCTCCACATGGTAGACGCACACTATAATCTCCGCTTGTGATCTTGGGTCGCCATTCCACACCATCGGACGTGGGGGCCTCGTGCGCAAGTCTGATGGTAATAATAGGCGAATCTCATCTGCAATTTTAGGAGCATCCTGCTTGTGGTCGATATAAACAAGGGTTTTAGGTATCAACGATGTCTCCAAGGTTTCTCCGACTTGCACTTTTGGGATGAGAAATTCCAAGTCTTTCTGCCCCAGCCCATTACCCTCTATGGATCGTACACCATAAAACAGATTCGGCCGATTCGTAGGTTCTAGGATCGAGATTGCACTAGCGTGAAGACCCATTCCTTGATGTATCTTCTTCAACTTTTCCAGAGACGCAGTTGCGGTGCATGCATCAAATGGAATTTTAGGCAATCTTGTCCTCAAAGTTCCCAGGCGTGCGAAGTCCGTCCTAAATATCTTTCCCCTAATGACACAGTATCATAAGGATGAATTTCTCATCTGGTTAGCATAAGCCCCTCGTAGAGGGCTAATTTCAAGTTAAAGGAATACTGAGTTGCTCAAACTCAAGTTCTAAGGAAACAGCGATAGATTAAGTTTTCGGCCTTCTTCAAGTAATAGATTAAGTGTTAATCTATCAGATGTACAAGGCCAAGAGCTTAATCTATCACTATTTTCGGCGAAACCCAACTCTCTACAATATACACAACATGTGGGAACATCATACCAATCCACAACCAAATGACATTCGTCACAGAATAAACAGCCCACCACTTTGAGAAACTTGTCTCCATATTGCAGAAGCTTTGTCAATGGCCCCTTGCGATCGAACAACTTTTCCGGCGCGATGAATACCAGATCGTATTTTCCTGCAATAATATCCTGAATAACTCCTGGATTGCTTTATATGAACTCTGTGGTCAAATTGCAAGCTCGTATATGGAACTTCTTGCATGCCCATACTTGGTCTTCTCCTAATGCATTAAGAGGTATAATAATCAAACCAAACTTCCTCCCCATCATGAGTGTCACCATTTGGTATGTTAAACTCTTGCCAAAACCGGTGGCAGCCACGCAGGATATGTCTTTTCCATACACTAAAGCCATAGCCATACGGAGTTGTGCATCCTTAGGCTTCAGACCAGTACGTGCTTTTGTAAGAGCAGTTATGAAGTCGTATTTGATTTTATAATCCTCTGTCCGTTCCCAATCTTGCACAGGTGTTGACCTATTCAGTGGGCTCTCCCATATTATGCTTGCTCCCTGTAGCATATCTTCCGTAATAAGTGACACCAATCTAAATGAAGGTCAATATAAATTCTACATTATAAAAATCCTAGATTTTGCTCACTGTCTATATAACTTGCTTATTTTGAGAGGTCTTTGTGGGAAGTTGGTGTTGTGTATTTGGAAATGAAACTCAGCAGAAAGAAGACCTGCAGATAGCAACCACCAACGAAAGGGGTGCACTATGGCTCTAATATATACTCAGGTAACCAGACTATAAACACCGCTGTACAATTCAATTCCATGCGTTCAAGACGAATTAAGGTCATTGCTAGCGAGCTAACTGATCACTCGCAAATACGTTATACTAAACTCACCTGCCTAAAATGTCCATATCCCTACATTCCGCCTTGTCTAGAATGCATATCATGTCATATGGACACAACCCCATCCAATGAAAGCCCACTGCATGAACATTGTGCTTCATTATGATTCATATCCTGAAGGAGAATATTGGCCATTCACGTATAGCTAACCAGATACATACACCTGTTGATGTTATCTCGAGAAACATAACTTTGTTTTCCCTCATTCACCCCACCCCCCATTACCTAGCCAGATGACCGAAGTGTCCTACAAAGCAAACTATTAAACATCAGTAGCAACTATTCCTGGGCCTTATGTGCCCCTGACGCAATATTACATTGAGGCCCACCTCTAAACTACACTATAAGGCCCCCCTGTAGCAATATTGCCTCCACCCCTTATCTTAGAAACCCCACTAACGTATCCACTAGGGGCACTACCTACATCACTACTACTCCCACTATCACCTTCCAACACCTACACAGATTGCCCCTCAGCCATTGGATGCCTAGGTTCCCCCCCCTCTCCCCTACCCACTTGCCCTTGATTCTGGAGCCACACAGCCAAAGCTTCCAGATTCAACCCATTACCCGCGAAGCTCAGGCCACCCTAATTGAAACCATTACCACCTAAAGCTAACCCATTACCACCTAAATGTAAACCGTTGGCTCCTAAAGCAATTTCAGTATTACCCAACTGCATCCCTCTTCCAGCCGAATTACTCAATTGCACACAGACTCCTCCTCCCGGATTACCCAACTGCATCCCTCCTCCTGCCGCATTACCCAATTGCACACTGGCTGGCCTATTGTTCCCCAATTGCATCCTGACCGAAACTCCATACATAGAAACACCTCCAATCAGGGATTACTCATAAGCCTGAATGCAATTCCTGAACCATTCCTCCTTTCTCATGCATGCCATCCAGACCCCAAAGGTTCCCATTACCTCCAATGTAGTCGGAACTTTAGGGTTCATTGCTCGCACCTCAACAACGCTAGCCTTCTCTTCAGCCTCGGATGCCTCATATTGATTTTTAACGTCGTCCAAGAACTTCAATACCGCAGCTTCCACCTCATGTTGCCTCATAACCTTCTCTTCATTAATTTTACACCTTGCCGTCCACTAGCGTATCCGAGCAAGTTCTGCACCAAATGCACTTCTCCTCTCAACTGACTTTTTTTCCAAGGCTTCGAATGCGTTTATTCTCTTCTGGACCCGCTTACACATATTGCCCAAATCCTCCGCTAGTTCTGCACTATCCAAGTATCTGTCGGCGTCGAAGTCATCGTTTGGCTCAGGGGGTTTCGCCTCTGGCTTGAATAATTCTGTTCTGAGTTCTTCCATAACCTCTTCTGCAACCTGCTCTTGCAATTGCCTGGAACCTTCCAACTCTCCATACCAGGGACAGACTGCCCTCTTTCTGGCGCTCCAAGTCTCTGGCTTTTGCAAGCCATCTGGGAACCCGATGAATAGCAAATCCCCTTTCAATATACAAGTGGTCTTCTCCTTAGCATGCAATGGTGTTACTCCAGTAGACTTCCTAGTAGCAATGGCCTCAACGGGGTTCTCCAATCGAAAGGTGTATGTAATGAGCCAGCACAGGACTGTTGCTGTAGACTGCATAAATCTACACACCCACACTTCGTTTTTCACTAGATATTCGGGCTCCAAGACGTCTAACACATTGCTCTACACGTCATGAATCAACTTCATCTTTCCCTTCAACAAATATTCGATTATTTCATTCTCTCAGATAATAGGTCTATTCACCTCCTCAATGCCCACTTTCGCCAAAGACCTTCTGGCGTTAGCTAAGGAGGTAACCTTCCAGATGTCGAATTGTCCCTCGATGAAATCTTGGATCTCCTTGATATCGCTCTTCCAAAACATTGCTAGGAGAGCATCAAAACTCTTCCGAAGGACTTCCATCAACCCATTGTAGTACATTTTAATCTTCCTCCCAATCTTGACCCCAAAATGCTCCCGTTTATCGACCTGGCCGGACTCCACCAATGAAGCTTGTACCTCATTCATTCCGAAAAGCATCATCACTAACTTCTGCCAATCTTCTGTAGTCATCTCACATCTCACTAGTATAATGACACACATATACCATCTCACACAGCAATAAGCTTCATCCAAGTTCCCCTTACCATTCGCTTTCAAAATTTCAACCTTCATATCCTCTGGCACCCATTCGATGCTGATAACTGGTACGAAAGGCAGATCACCTCTAGCTGCTACCTTAAACCGTTTTTTGATCTGCACCTTCGCAGTTGGTGTTTTGGGAGTTGTACCTCCGGTAATCTTGTGCACCACCTCCACATGCCCATCATCCGCTGAATTGGCATCACTTTCCTCAGACACCAGCTGTCTTGGGGATGACAGCTTCCGTTTTTGAGTTTGTGTGCTTGGTGTCTTGAGAACCCCGGTGACGTTTATTCTTTGCAGGCTTACAGGGGATGGTGCAGGGGCTGTAGCTGCATCTTCAGGCTCAGGCTCAGGCTCCGTCTCTTGACCCTTCTTAGCCCTAGGCTCTCGCTTCTTTTGGAGCACCACAACACACATCTTTGGAGGCATTTGAATGAACGAATCAGAAGTTAGAGTAGGCAATAAAATATACGTCAGGTCAGGCATAAGATGGTTGGTCGAGCGATGTTAGATAAATGTTGTAGTGGTTTAGAATAGAATTAGGACTTAGCTTTACAAACGGCTTTACATAGATTTCTCGCCAAACTATAGGCGAAATATAGGCCATACAAAAAAAAGAAGGTTTTGGACCACACAATCTACGCTCTAGGAGAGCGGCTTGTGCTAACCAGATTAAAAATCTACCAACATCCAATGGTTAAAAGAGATATGTTAAATGAGACGGAAGACAGTAGGCAACAGTTCGATGAGAAATACAATTTTCAATGAAATCAATATGAATATGAACCTGACAACCATGAAGAATAACAAATCCCTACAGCATATACTGACACTAGACACCCGTTGGTAATATTATCGAAATGATTCTAACATCCTAGACTCAAAAAGTTTTTATTTCACTAGGTATTGCTATAAGTAAATTCACTACCTATGCAGCTTTTGATCGATGAATTCAAGACGTGATATCACCACATATAATTTGCAACACCCTTGTAAGTAATACGAGGAGGACGAACAGTTCCATCTCCAGAGATAGTCTCCACATCACAGTAATTGACTTGCTTGCACCATCAGTAGCCATCTTGCTAGTCATACCAGGCTGCCGATGTTGATATAGAACCTTATCCCTGTCGGATATTCCCCGTAGACATCCTTTTTGCTCCATGCCGTAGGCATGGTCCTCGGCTATTGAATATCCCCGCCGCGTTTTCTAAACCTTACTAAAATAACTTTGAATAACTTCTAGATCACTATGTTACCCCCCTGTTGAAGTTCGGGCTGGATTTGGACACTAGATTCGAGTGTTTATCTAGGAAGCGAGTTAAATTATTTCTGCTGAGCACGCTGCCGAAATATGCTCCAATAGCATCCTCGTCTAAACCGAGATCTGGGTCCTTCAATAGCTAAGGATATGTGGGGGGCCTCGTTGATTTATACTCTGCTAGTCTGCTTACCCTGCATTAGTCTGGTTGGCACACCATGCATGTGTGCTTAGAGAGCCGAGATAGGCATAGCATGGGGGTGATGCACATCCCTGGGATGACGCACTACTCATGGATGGTAACACCACCCTCCTGCCCTTTATAGCACGTCCATTGCCGCCGCTGTGGCATAACCATGGAATTGTGCCTGCTCTCGCCTTTACTACGAGCTTCTTCTCCTTCACCTTGCGTTTCCTCTTTCCACCCCCATCCACCTTCCTTCACCACCTCCACCTGCCAAAACGTCTCAAAATCTGCCAGAACCTCTTAGAATCCCCCACAAAATCCCCCAAAGGACTCAAAACTCCCAATTTCTTCCTCCACTTCAGCCCAAGTGTCAGGTTCTCTCCTTAAACCCAATCTAAACTTCTGCTGCTATCATACCATGTGTGAAATAGCGAGGCCAAGCCCTGCTATGACGGCGAGAGGCGAACCCTAAGCCAACGGTCGCAAGATACCACGGCTACAATTCACAATTTCATAGACAAATTTCCATTTGGATCGCGTTCTGAAGAGAGGCCCGTCTGTTCGTTCGACCAGGCGTCCTCAGCGGTGGAGGACTTCACTGGCCCCGAGCGAGCCGTAATACTGCGACTGGCTCCCCGTACCACCTCCTGCCCTGGCCCCGTGGCCCCATGAGAGAAGTTGCTGTGACTTTGCAATGAACTGGACTGAATTTGTCATCCGTATGTATAGTCCCTAGATGAAACGGTATTGAGCAAGGAGCTAATCTTGAACCTATCAGCAGTACCCCGTGTTGTTGGATGAACCGTCGTCAGACCCCACAGTCAGAAATACTCGTCCCGGTAGTCATGTTGCCGAAGAATTATTGGGTGAACCGTCGCCAGACCCCAAGGTCAGAAGCACTTTTCTCGGGAGCTATGTTGGCGAAGAATTACTGGGTGAACCGCGGCTAGGCCCTACTGTCACTTCCGGCTGTCACTCGATTCTCATTATGGTCATAATCCTCATGACCGCGGTGATGACTCTACGTGCTGGGCATGTGCAAGCTTTTGCAGGTTTGTACTTATAATCTGGAGATCCTGTTTTTTTCTCATACCCTACTCATGCAAGCCATGCACCCTCATACCAAGCCCCTTCATCTCGCATAAGATAAGCACAACAAATACTGACGATCCTGAGCAATACATGTAGATATTTAGAATTAAGGTAGGATAATATGTACGAACACAAGATCAGGTAGGCACAGTCCCTTTCTCTTCCTACACTTTAACTATTCCACATATTTACGTTATGAGCCTTTTTAGGATCGGGATGGTATTGTGATTAAACAAAAGTCAATTTGTAGTTTTCGTCTGTGTATGTCCGGGTTTCCACATCTGTGTTTGGAAATTTGCAGTTTTTCTCCACCATATCAGATTTATAGCACGGAATGTAGGAAGAATATCTTGGTTCAGGGAGGTTTTTTGCAGCTACCTAAGTCAGTCCATCAAACGTCCCGACCTGTATATCTACTGATAGTGGTACATGTGGCGATGAATATTTATTTGAATTTTTGCTATTGTGCTACTATTTACAGCTAGGTGGCAAAAAATATCATACCTCTTGCATATAGGCTTATGCAAGTCTTACATTTAGTGCACATTATTTAGGCTTAGCCGCGCAAAGGTATGCATACCAGACGAGATCAGCGGGCGTGGAATGTGAATCTCAATAAAACAAAACATAAAGAGCTTGCTAACTAATATATAACAACCCCACCACCAGACTACCCTCCTACCATCTGACTATCCCTTAGGCCTAGTATTTTGTATACCAGCCCTCTGCCTTAATCACAGCCGTTATACGGCAGGGCATAGAGGAATAAAGACTCTCCAAAAGGGTTTCCGGAATGTCCTTCCAAACCTCTTGCAACGCATCTGCTAATACTTGCTTCGCTACTGCTGGTCCTCCAGGCATATTCATCAAATTCGGAAACCTTTTATGAAGTTGGCGCGCCATGTATGACCAAACATGTTCAATTGGGTTCAAGTCAGGGGAGCATGCAGGGTGGTCAGCAACTTCCCAGTTATTCTCTTTGAACCATTGGCGTACAACTTTGGCGGTGTGAACTGATGAGTTGTCTTGCATGAAAATTGGATTATCAATCACCAGAGTTTCACTCAACTCCAGCCGGATATCAGAAAGGACATGAGTTAATATCTCAATATAATTTTCCGAGTTATTTCATCCTTCTTCCACTGTCCATAAATACCCCAGTGTTCATCCATAGAAGCACCCCCATACCATAACAGATATATCACGAGTTGTCCTGTCTGATATTAGAGAAGCTATTTTAGGCCAGTGGACTTGAATACATACCTACAGCGCTGCATTCTCAGACCTTTTATATAGGGTATCATCTTTTTAACCACCTAGCTGTATCAATGAAATGTCTTCATGGCATAATGCACATTTATGTTCCATTCCTCGCTCCACCCTCTTATATAGACACTCTCGTTATAAGCATACCCGATATAAGCATATATTCCTTATATGCATGCCCCTCGTCCCCCACAAATGTAAGAGTGCGTAATTTTCTTTGGTTATGCTTAGCATGTATTCTCTATATGCATGTTACCTCTGGTCCCGACCATATCCATCAGGAACATATTTTGAGAATGGCTCTAGTGCCTCTAGTGTCTCTCGGTGTCTCTCGGTGTCTCCTGAATGTCTCCTGAATGTCTCCAGCTGTCTCCCGGCTGTCTCCCATGCCTCTCGGGAGACAAACTTTCAAAATAAGGGGCGCAAGCTGGAGACGCAATAATACGCCCGGACGCCACTGAATTCCACCAAATACACAATAAAATTTTTTTGGTGATATTTTCCTGGTGTCCTTATAACGAGAGTTGTCTGTATATCCGTATATCGAGAGAATATTACGCCCTGTTACATATGTGCGGGGACCACGAGGGCCATGCATATAATCAATATATGCTTATATCGGGTATGTTTATAGCGAGAGTTGTCTGTAGTATTTTGGGTGCTGTGATGTGCGGTAGGTACTAGCAAGGCAAGAACAACGGGAGTATCGTACCACAGGAGGCCCTCTATATACCCTAGGGGCACCACGAAATATTAGGGGGGGGAACAAATGATGTATAGTTGGTACCTATTGATGTCTTGTCGCGCTAATAAGTGCTAAATTTAGGCACCAAGGTGCTTAAGCCCAAGCTTGCTAAAGCCCGGACACGGCGCTCGCAATGCCTGATTACAGTCTTTATTATCCTTCATTAGGTCTACGTGAGCGTATCGAGGTTTGCGTTCCTCTGTACCATAACGGTTGCACTGTTACTTCTAATGTATTAGCGTATAATTTCAGTCCCCCCATTTTTCTTTTTATGGTTAATCAGTACTCGAATTCATACTACAGTATATCAGGAGGGCATGCATCCCCGAGTGACGACTCAGTTGGATTATCCAACCCCAGGGCCATGCAAGCCCGCTAACCATCTAAGCTCTCTACATACAAGAATCACGCTCGCCCCGCCTCCCCCAATTCAACTCGGATAGGCGCCCCCCCTCCCCCTCAGCCCTGGGTCTCCCCAACCTCGGCTAGGAACCTCACCACCTCCGCGCGGAACTCCCGATCCGTCCAGAAAAGGTAACTCCCTTTGACTCAGTTGGCCCATATTTATATTTCTATTACCTTAGGTGATCCTTCGCTGGCTACTAATTTATTCACCGCTACACTTTGCTACTTAAACCATCTCCAGTCCACTCTCGTTATGACCATACGGTAAGGACCAAAGGTGACATCCTTATCGCGAATATCTGCTTACAGGTTATACGCATACCCGATATAAGCATATATTCATTATATGCATGCCGCTCGTGGTCCCCCCACATATGTTAAAGGGCGTAGTCTGCTCTCGATATATGTATACATTCGCTATAAGCATGTCACCTCTGGTCCCGACCATATGCTTATTACCAGAGTTGTCCGTATATCAAACTAAAATACCCTTTGTTAAATATATTGGGGGGGCACGAGGGGCATGCTTATACGGAATATAGGCTTAATCGGGTATGCTTACTACAAGTCCGGAAGGTGGATATCTACGCTAACATACTATCATATTCAGCTTTCATAAATCGGTTTATGTAGTCGAGTTATGTAATAGTTGCAGATACGTCCACCGTAGCTAATCACACAACCTAGTCCAAAAAAGGGAGCTACAACTCACGAAACATCCATCCCACACAATGGATATAACTTGCCAGGTGGATCAGTCAGTGGGATGGTGGCACTCGTTAATAGTAAGTTTTTTCCTCTAACCTGAGATTTACATTTCTACACCTATTTGCATTATTGAGAACATGGCAACATTTCGGGCTGATTATCATTTTTCTAGCCGCTTCCCAAGCTGTCTTCATCACAAATGTACAAGTAGGGCAAGACAAAAAATCATTTTCTTTACCAATTGGTCCGTTGAATGCCACCTTAGGAGATCTAATCCTACATTCCCACAATGCGCTTGGCCTAATCGAAGTGAGCAACTATGATCAAAACCCTCGAAAGCGCGGGAAGGAAATCGTTGTGGCGATCGCGAGGAAGTGAAGGCAACGTTGTGGCGTTCGCGTGGATGCTGGAGGATCGGGCTCAGGGAGGCCGGCCATCTGTTAAAAGGGAGCCCTTCACACAAACAAAGATCAAGGATGACCCTGGGGTGACACCGCGAAATAATGAGGTTGAAATATGACAAGGCGAACTGGCGGTAAGGATCAAGTCAAGGGGGTGACACCTAAGGCCGAAGATGACCCTCGAGCCAGGCGATCAAAACGTATGCCCAAGCAACCCTAATTAGCAGGCTGACCAAGGGTTGGAGGCCGATTACCCTAATCAAATGCACGGCAGATTAGGACAAAAGGTGGTAGCAGATAGACTCCAAGGGTTAGCCCTTCTACATCGACACCAATTCGGATCGGTTACAGGCAGGTCGGCCACGGGGGCAGCACATAGGGTGGTCACTAGGGCCCAGAGATGGATGGGGGCAGGAAGGGCAGTGGGATGGAATTTTGGGGATGTGAAGGAGGGGTCCCAGAATGTACGGGAAGAGGACGTGATAATAGTGTTGGAAAAGTCAAGGGAGGGAACAATTGGATCCCATGGGTCAGGGAACCTTTTCTGGCAAAAAGTTTGAGTTGCAATGGGACGGAAAGGTTAGAGGAAAAGGGAAGATGAATATAGGAGCACCATAAGGGTGACACCACTCGCCGGTGATCCTCCTCATGGATGGCCCTGATAAGCACCAAAATGGAGCAGGCGCTAAAAACCCGCCCTCGTATGTCATAGGCCTGGGCACGAGCCGGCTCGTGCCCAGGCGTAGTATGTCAACGACCTACATGTGGGAGTATCGATCTGGGACCACAAGCAAGCCAAAGGAATTGAGATGGAACGGATATTGGAAAAGGCGGATGAGATTGTGAATTGGATATCTGCAGAGAATCATCCAGCCCGAGAAGACTCAAGCACGGGAAGCTAATCCTAAGGAGTAAGAGGGGAAAAGAACAAGGAGGTAAAGTGAGCAAAGGGGCTGAATTATCATTGATGAAAGCTTCACCTTCTGGGAACACTAAAAGGCCCGAGATAAGAAAGTACGAGCAATGCTTGCCCAATTCAACTGGACGGGCAACTCACAGTGGGGGATTAGCGGAACAAGCTAGGGGCAAATCTGTACTGGAATAATCTGAGCGTTGGTGCTATTGGTGGCAGAGCTGGGATAGAGGTCGGGGAGATTGGGGAACGGAGCTCGAGCAGCTGCAATACCAAACCCTGCAGAAACGCATCAATGCGACACATGGATCCAAAGCAGAATTAGTCAGTCAGTTTGCGGGAATGAAGTCTGCGGGGATGGTGCTGGACATGGCACAGGCCAGATTCATGGGAATTATAATCCAGGACACCACTGCCATTGGGGACTTGATAGTGGATGGTGGAATTGGGAGGAATATCGAGGTAGGAATGGAATGGGACGGTTTCGGCCAAGTTTAAACTGTTGGTCAAGACGGATTCACTTCCATCTTGACAGGAGTACTGAAAGAGGAGGGAAACGAGAGGATCAGCTATGGAGGAAGGGCGAAGAATGTGGAGGTACCAGAGACGAAACTCTAGGCACAAGTGGACTGTAAGGTAGAAGACCTATAGATAGGCATCAAGGAAACCAGAGAGCACTACAGAGCAACTGAAGTTGGACCAACGGCAGAATGAACGTGAGCACAATGGTGGGAGCTGGCTGGTACATGGAAGGAGGTGGAACCTTCGGAGGAGAGACCCTCGGAAACATAGCAAAGATGGGGAGTGGGGAAGTGTATGGAGTAAAACGTGTACTCGAGGACGCACCCAGCGAAGCCAACGTACTCATCTTGTCGAATCCACAAATAGCAATAGCAGCGGTGAACGAGGCAGGACGAACAGGAAGAGCTGGGACTGCGGACCTCAGAAGGATGATGATGGATATTAAGGAACTGCAGACACAACTTGGACCAAATCCAGTAGCTTTTGGATGGGGTCCAAGCCCATAACGAAGTACACGGCAATGAAATGACAGACCAGCCCCACAAGAGAATATCCGGAAGCTCCCTAGATCATGGAAGTGGGATTGAAGCAGGCGTGGAAGAAGACGAGGGCAGAAGAGAGAAAAGTGAAGGGAGCGGGTTTGGGGGAGGTGGGCAAGGAGGGCAGGAAGGCAAGAGTCATGTACGTCCAATGTCGAACCGGTAAAGGCAACCTACAAGCCTCGCGACCCAAAATTGGACAAGTAAATAAACCCTCCATACCGGAAGTGTGGAAGATATCCGGAGACAGGAAAGCGCGTAGGCTTGGTCTGTACGCATGGGGAGCAGATAGGGCTGAGGTGGGGGACATGGGAAGATATGGATGACACCGCAAGGTGGGCAAGGAGGGAAAAAAATGGGAAGGATATTATATGGTCGATTTAGTGAGACTTTTTTCTCTAATATCGATTTGTGTTGATTTGTCTTGCACCGTCTTGTTTCGCGAGGGAGGGCCGGAAAGGCTGTGGCGGTGGAAACATACTTACTATAGGGGATGGATCGGCAGACGGTATGGAGGCGGAAGAGGGGTTATTTCGGTTATATCGTTTCCATAGGCTCGGAAGGCAGGATTTTTATATATTTCGTTTTCCCTTGGGTATACCGAACCTTTCCAGCGGAGGGAATGATGACGCCTCAAAACCTTAGGCCGATTAGGCGTATAGTCTCAAAAAAAATCAAAAAAAAACCCTAATTACAGTTAACTCTCGTTATAAGCATACCCGATATAAGCATATATTTGTTATAAGCATACCCCCCCACGGTCCCCACATACAAAAAAGTTTTTAGATTCACCCATTCAAATATTCATGTCATTTTTTCGCTTAATCACATACATATGCTTATAACGAATGGCGCTAGCAGAGATTCTTATCAATAAGATATGACCGAGCGGGTCCATCAACAGCAATGAATGTAGACTCACTCAACATATAAACCCAATATACAACCACAGGCAAATACAGTAACACCATACCAGTCTACTAGTTAATTCAACTTTGCTCACACCAGCAAAAACGAAGATCCTGCATCCGAGCTACCTCCTGAACCACCGGTACTTCATCAAGCAGTTGTTGATGCTCTCGAGACAATCCTCTTTTATTCCCTGCCGTCCAGCGACCGAAACACAGCGAGTGGGAAGAAAGGTGCCAGCGGTAAAAGCGCCGAATTGAGGGCTATCTATATCAAGAGAAGGCAAAGAAAACCCAGCTGAGGATCACGGAGTTTTTACAACGGTCCTAATACCTATTTCCGGTGTTATTTTTCATGTATGTAATTTTCTCTCTGTATATGCATATATTCGCTATTAGCATATGTCCTCTGGTCCCGACCGTATGCTTATAGCGAGAGTTAACTGTAGCATCCTTGGGAGAGCCTTATTTTGTAACATTGTGATTGCCATGGTGATTCCGACTTCTTTACGCACAAGCGTGAGAACGTCGGAGTTACTGAACCCGGAATCAATGAAATAGCCCCATATGCCCAAGTCGGACCAGCTTTCGTTAAGTTCAGGGACCCACACATGCCCTCTTAGCATATGACCCATGTTACGCCACATGGGTGGGTATGGACATGAGTGAGGTAAGTAATAGACAAATCGCGAGTGTAGAACTGCATTGCTACGCACTATTATCCCAACTGCCCTCCGCAGCATTCCCCAAGCTTGTTGGGAGCATATATAACATCTTGCCATTCCCCAGAACCGATTGCTTTAATACCTCTACTAGAATGCAATGGCAGCACTTGGGCTTCATCCAATTCTTGATCAATCACCGCCATAATAACATCCCCAATAATGTCCCCCTCGCAGGACTTCACCACCGGCTTCCTACAATTATCCTAGGTTCCGGTTTGCGTATACCTTAGCACTTACTCTACATTAGATCTCCAGTATAACACTGCATATACAAGTGACTCTGTCTACTGTACGCAAGCCTCACTAGATACATACAGTGGATTGCCCCCTTTGTAATACTAACATTCATATGGTTTCACACCTTATATTAATTACAGGTCACATACTTATGTAATTGTAGTTTTTTCGAAGTGGTGGCCTCCGACACTACTTTAATTCTAGAAAAATTTAAGCCGTTGCGCCTAGAGTTAGGAAAGCCATAAGTATCAATCACTGAAGCGTCAATCCGGATGAAACCAACAGTAATCCACAAGTCAAGCTATCTGCTTCGTGGTACTCTTCAGGAATTCTAACACATTCTCCTCACTGTCACCTCTGTAGCCTCTTTCTGTGTTTTTCTTTTTTCCATGCACATCGTGACTCCATGATCCTATGTAGTTTCCCAACAATTAATGTGCTATGTACTTGATGCAACAAAGTGGCAGTATGTACAAAGTCTAACACTATTGGGTTATTTGTGAATGCGTCCACATTCGAATCCTCCTGATGTATGGTATTGCTTAGTTATAGGACTTTGTGTGAGGGGTTTTCATTTTTCATTTGTACAAAGTCCTCACTCAAATGTCAGCTACGCACATCCCTTGAGCACGAGACGCGGGGTGTGGGGGGAATTTAAATCTTTCAATATGGACAATGAAGCGAGAAGTTGGAAGACCCGACGCCACAACATGCTCAATCACCAAGTGACCCCAGAAGCTAGCATAGTTTCGATAGAGATAACGATCAATAGAACAAGGTTGTTGTCTTAGAATGTTGATATCTAAAGAACCACAGCGAAATTCTGAGTCCTGCTGTACATGTATGCTCTACAAAGAGGTTAGAGTCCAATACCTTGCCAACGCGGGGGTCAACGAAATAAATATAGAAGCTTTGCTGCGGCTTGGGGAATGAAGGTTCGATACCGTGGTTTGAGACAGTAATAAGAAAGTGGCTTCGCCGCCTATTATATAGGGGTTGCTCTGCCTGCTCTTCCCGGGACTGCCTGCTCTTCCCAGGGCTGCCTGCTCTTCCCAGGGCTGCCTGCTCTTCCCAGGACTGCCTGCTCTTCCCAGGGCTGCCTGCTCTTCCCAGGGCTGCCTGCTCTTCCCATGCACTCGCTCTTCTCGCTACCGCTCGCCCTGGGGATGTATAGGTCCAGGAGGCAGGAGGGAGGGACGGAGGGCGGGAACCCAGAGGGATGGTTGGAGTGAGCTAGGACGGGTGTGGCTTG
>Ga0307511_10003705_pt1 | contig 15626 bp, 10 predicted proteins | sample 13_EM_MG_FD_200266 | JGI IMG/M metagenome (GOLD analysis project Ga0307511, IMG submission 200266) | Populus trichocarpa ectomycorrhiza microbial communities from riparian zone in the Pacific Northwest, United States - 13_EM | ecosystem: Host-associated > Plants > Roots > Unclassified | place... | reverse complement strand
TAAGTTTAGTGTCTACCTGGCATCAGCAGGTATTACAAGTATTAATTGTTCAGCAGAGTCGTTGAAACTTCACCAGCAGCAGCGATCTCCCACTTCACCTGTAGCAAGCAATGGCGGTTGATAGTAGGAAGGAGGTCTAGGTAAGTGCCCACCCGGCATCAGGACGCATAACAAATATTAATTTTTCTACGGAATCCCAGACACCTCACCAGCAGCAGTGATCTCTCACTTCACCAGTGGCAGCGATCTCCCACTTCACTAGCAGCAGTGATCTCCCACTTCACCAGTAGCAGCGATCTCCCACTTCACCAGCAGCAGCGATCTCCCACTTCACCAGCAGCAGCCATCTCCCACTTCACCTGCAGCAAGAAATGGCGGTTGTTAGCAGGAAGTAGGTCCAGGTAAGTGCCTACCCGGCATCAGGACGCATAACAAATATTAATTATTCTACAGAGTCCCAGATACTTCACCAGTGGCAGCCCCATACCCAGCGGCAGCGACCTACTCGGTGGCAGTGACCAGGCCAGCGTGAGCGACTAGGCCACCGTCACCGACCCAGCCTGCGCCAGCAACCACTCCAGGTAAGCATTGCCAGCCCACCACTGTTGTGGGCATCACTAATCATTTTCAAGGCAGGCATTGCTGGCAGAACTGGGAACTATGGGATGCAGGAGCCATGGCTGGGTGTTAGGGTGTTAGGGATACAGTTTGGGTAGCACAAGATTTTGCGATTTTATGGTTGTCGTGGGAGCCCAGAATTATATATATAGTTATTTATAAAAGAATTGCATAGAAAACATTAATTGCATATTTGCATCACTACATAAATGTCGGCGCCTGTCGTGCAATTGAAGCGCGATTTGCTACCTGAGGCTATAGCTAGTTTCTCCATGGATCTGTAGAAGTTCGTATTCAGACCTGCGGGTTGCAGAAGCACCATTGCTTGACTTTCATAATTAATTAGAATACAGTTGCAGCCTTCCTGTATACTCGTTCTGTCTAGAATTTGCCTTCGGAACGCAAGTTCAAATGGTCTTGCATCGTGACGTGCTGGCCAGCATCATTTGCGTCCAGAAGTAGTCAATGCCATAGTTTGCGTCGGAAGAAGTTGGCTACAATAGTTGTGTCAGGATCCGCCGTTATGCTAAAGAGCGTCAGGTGCTTCCTACACACCTGACACAGATTTTTTCGTTGGTGACGAACAAGGTACCTTCTGAGATGTTTGTCATAGCTGGAGGAATGAGAGTAGTGGTTGATGATCTATGAGAACCGTGAATTTGTTGTCTCTCACGTGAGCCTCAAAAAACTTCAGGTAGTCAACAACAGCCAGTTACTTCCTTTGGTAGGCCAAGTACTTCAGCTGTATGGGGATGAATTTCCGACAGTGAAAATAACAGGGTCGAATAAATCCTAGTTCTCCTTGTCCTATTCATGATTCTAGTCCAAAATCACTATCATCGCATACTAGGTATTTTGGTTTTTCCGAGAAGTAATTCCAAGGTTTGAGAATCTGGGGAGAATTCACAAGTTTCTTGATTTTCTTAAGGGCCATGGTATAGGTGTCCATCCATCTCAGAAGTGCAGTTTAGCCTTGTAGTTCTGACAGGGTAGTTGACTATGATGCCAATTCCAGACAGAATTTGCTATGGAATATGATAACACTGAGTATATCTTGCAATTCCTCGTGGTTGTGGGGAATCTTGAAATCCAATACTTTCTTGTGCTTCTTAGGGTGCATATATAACGCATCCCGAGTCAATATCTGTTCTAAAATATGTAAATGTTTGGTAATGAACTGGCATTTGCTAGCCTGCAACCAAAACTTCTCGTCTAGAAGCCATTGTAGAACCTTTCGTGAGGTGACTACATGTTCGTCGTAGGTATCTGATAAGATAATAATATCGTCAATACCAATGACAAGGTCTTTGAAAACCATGTCCTTAAAGATTTCATACATGGCTCATACCATGGTGGTGGGAGCATTCCAGTCGCCCTGTAGTATGATGGGACTGTGGTAATATTTCTAAGGTTAAATGTTATTCTAAGTCTTCTTCAATTCTGATGTTATAGTACCTATCTGCTATATCAATTTTGCTCCAATACTTCCGAGCAGCGAATCCCTCCATCAGTTCCTCCATGCTTGGTAGGAGTTTGTGGTTGGGATCACCTGCATCGTTCCGATCCTTGGCATCCGGAATACGCTTTGGTTTGGTGGCATCATCTTGTTTGGCTTGAACGAACAAAACTACTACAATTGTATCATGTTCTGCATTATACAACCATCCTGAGGCCTCTTCCTCAATAAGCTGTTTAGTAAGCTCTACATAGAATTTAGAGGGTGAGAGTCGCCATTGTGGTACCCATGTAGAGCCTAGTTTCGGGCAGATTCTGTAGTTGATTATTCTGAGCAATGGTAACTCTTTGGGTGTAGTAGCTGGAAAGAAATGGGCGAATTCTACGAAGGGGTTGATATCCCGATTTTCTGCGAGACTTATACCTGAAACTATTAATTTGATGAGTGGTAGACAATAGTCGGCTACTGTGTCTGCTATGGAGATTGCAGCAGTAGAAACTTGCTCTATAGCAACCTCTACTTTCCTCCATTTCTTGAGTGCCAAGTTTGCCATCCTTTCGGGTTGGAATGTAACAGGCTTTGGTCCTGCTGAGATTAAAGTGTTTAGGATTGTAAGCGCTGGCTTAGGTAGGATCATATCTCAGGCTGCGAGAGGCACTACATAGAGAGTTCCTGTTTCCATATATCCTCCTTAGTCCAATTGGACATCACCTGTTTTTTCTATCACACCTTTGATCTCTTGATTACAGTGTTAAGTGACCTCTTGTTGATACTATAGGTGGGTAGGTCATATAGGTGCACGAACTGTTTGTTAAAAAGATATATCCCAGTAGTTTATAAATCTATAAGAGCTAATGTAGGGTGGCCATTAACCTTGACCTGAACACTGATACAATGTAATTCTTCGGTAGGGCAGGGTTATGCTAAGTTTTTTCCTTGTAGTTATTCCTGATGATAACTGGTTTGCTGGTTTGTTGTAGGGATAGAACCTGTGCGGCGGTGTATATGGGTTGTTTGGATATTGGCTTCTTATATTCCTTGAAGGTGTGAGCCAGTGCAAAGCACCATAGGCACTTCCGATCACTAATCAACTTTATCATGTCTTGTAATATTAAAGTCTCATTAACTACTTCCAAGTCAGGATCCTTGGTGCTTGTCCTTTTCGTAGCAGGGTTCCTTCCGGGAATAAAACTTGTTTTCTTATTGTCTGTCTTCCAATCTCTACAGTGATTGCGACCAGGGTTCAGAGAATGTTGGGTACTTGGCTGGCATATGAGTTTTGGAGTGCTTGGGATACGCCCATGTTTTTGTACAGCCTCGTATGATTTCTCCTTCTTGACCTGGTCGTTGAAGGTCCAAGAATCAAGTAATTGGAGAACTAAGGTAGTTGATATGTAATCTGGCAGGTGGTTCAGGAATTTTCTGAGTTTGACTTCTTCCAAGATGCATTGGTTTCTATCATTGTCTATGCGTTTAACCTGAAGCCCTTCCAGTCAGTTGGCAAAAGTTTTGATACTCATATATTGTCTGTCCTTGTGGGGTGAGGTAGGCTCCCATTCCTTCTATGGGATGTTCTTGCTAGTGGAGGGAATAAGAAATTCCCGTAGTACTAGTATGAAGCTAAAAAAGGATGCTTTGTCTTTTTCCTTGATAAGGTGATGGTTATAGGTAGTGAGTGCGCTGCCTTACAGTTTGAATCTACTAAAGTTCAACACTTCCTTTAATTCCAATTTTATACCTTTAATAATTAACTATCTCTGTATCATGTTTACGCAACTGATAAGATACTATTAGTCTTGCCATTTCTTGTCTCTACTGCTGAGATTTGTTGGAGTCTCAATCTGGATACTCTTCATCCGGTAAGATATTTTTGATGACGTTTCGGGTGTTACAATTCCTGTCATCGTTTCCCATTATTGTTGTTCTAGTATCTTCCCACAATATGTCTGTTTCTTGATCTTCTTGATCTTCTTTTGTTTGTATATGCTTTTTTGATTGTAGATGTAAAGTAATACGTTATCGCGTGGATAGGTTTACCAGTCTGTCGCCCACACTGTAAACCTGAGAATCCGCTGATAGTAATAAATCATTTTCCTAGTAACTATAGCACGCTGCCATAATTAATACTTGTCAACAGGTGGCCCTGCCCACTTAGGGCTTGAATTGATAGGTAGGAGCCCTCAGGCTATATTATCTCTAACTGTGTCTAATTACAGTTTTTCGGCTCCGCCGCCTCCAACACTGGTGGCAGACCAAGAGCCCTTATATATTTCGCTCCCAAGGAAATAGTGAGTCAGTAAGGAGGCTGTGCGCCAGCCTCTGACTAATACATGAAATGAAATCCATCTCTGACTCATACCTGCGTGACTCACCAATGAGTCACGCGCTCAATTATACAAATGAAATACATGAGTCATAATTCTGTTTGGTGGCTATGCTTTCGCATGAGTCACCTTCTGAGTCAAAATCCGCCAACTACTTGTTAGTATCCACTGGTTCCTACTAGAAGTGGAAGGTGGTTATATTATGCCCGTGCATATATATAACTTCCTTACAATGATTCTGTTTCCTCGAGATCACTATGCCGAAGTGGAGTTGGGAAGCGTATATCGTTAACAGAGTGAGATTCACTAGATTAAACATGTTTCGAGGGCAAAAGCATTGTGGTTTGGTTTGCGTCAGATGCCATTATGCATCGATTATAGCTTGACTAGAAACCTTAAATAGGCGCATACTTGCCAAGTTGAATGCCCTGTTTAAGGTGAATAGTAAGGAAGGACTAGTGTAGAGGTTGGTAAATTTGGGCCTGTCTCAGCGAATCTATGGAAATGCGGCCCAAGTTGTGGCAGGGATGTTGCGGGTTAGATGGAGTAAATATGAAGAAAGCACAGTAGTCCCAATAGCGAAGGTAGAGGATATGGCATCCCTAATACCGTTGAAACTGGGAGAAGGCTGGCTGTTCAACAATAGAATAGATGTGGAGACATGGGACTCATTGTATTATTAGTAGTGAGAGCCCTAGTTTTAAATTAAGGAATAACATAAGCATTTTTTTCCATAACAATAAAATGCATTTGTATGAAAAATAAACTCTTGGTGTCATAATGAATCATAAATATGGTGGCTGCCAGTGATGTAAGATAGGCTGCGAGAGGGAGGCCCCTGGCAAATAGTGAAGTTCTGGAAGCTCCTGAAGTGTGGGAAGAACAAGTAATTGATTGTGTATCAGGACTCAGATTTTTTAGGCTAATATATTAAATACACCTGATAGTTCAAGTATAATACCGTATATACTATCGTCTTAAGCATATTCCTTCTTTATGTACTTTTCTATATCATGATGCATTGGGCATCCATACCTATATTCCTGTGTACTGGAGGCCTGACCTTCTACACCTTAATTTATAGTTATTGACAAGTGCTTTCTGGATTGGTAAGAAAGTAAGTTTTCAGAAAAGGCCTGAAAATAGGAATTTCAGACTTCACGAGACTTAGTTCCTAGTATAAGTACTGACCCGTTCTGCCCTTCTGAAGGACGATTCTCAGATCAGATCACTGCAGACAGAGTTCAGCCAAGGCTTAGAATGCTTCAATATAGAGAGATTATACCTATTAAGTCTTTTCCCGCTCTTTGGAAATCTATATGCTCTCAAAGACCCTCTGAGTTCTCGACTTAGCCAAACCAATAACAGACATATACTATCACTTCGGTGATAGTGTAGACTCTATTGAACGTGCTACCGTGCCACTATCGGCATTGCCTATTAAAGAAACTTACAGAAGTGGATATCTCCGGCTATTAAAAAGATGAATGGAGAAAGAGATGTATTGAGGCAGATTTCGTACATCTAGTGGTAAACTTGAGTCAACGAAAGTTGGAATAGGACAAGAAGGTTAGGGAGGTTAATGTTTCCTTTCCGCTATTATGTTTATGTAAGTTAGATCTATATCATCACTTATATCAGTGTTCATCTTTTACTGGTATGTTAATTCATGTTTCCTTGAGTTTTCATCACTTAGTATAGGTATATAGTTGTGAGGTGTTTTTCTAATATGGATGAAATGGTGTCTGGGTTTTAATGTGATAAGAGGAATTTTTGGATCCAACAAGTCAGATATAAATACAAAAAAGAAAATAATATACTGGTATATGAGAGAGGATCTTTGCCAATCCAGATTTGGTAAATCGTGTGATAATGTAGCCTGTGCTCAATGCTGATGAGAGGGAGGTGAAGATGGAAGCAGGTATTAGAGTGGTCTAGGCAGCAATTAGAGAGATTTAGGATGGTACAGGTTAGGAATCTGATGTTCCGAGTCATAAGGAAAGAAAAGGCGATGTTGAAGATAAGGAGATGATGGGAGCAGGTATCAGAGAAGTTAATGTCATAATTAAAAACATTCAGAGAAGTAAACGTTTGGAATCTAATATTGTAGATAATGAGGAAGGGAAGAGCAGCGTTATCAAAGAGTCAATGATGAGAGCAGGTATTAGAGAAGCCAACGCAGCAATTAGAGACTTTCAAGAAAGCAGATATTAGGAATTTGACGTTAGAAATACTAGAGAGGGTAAGTGCACCAAAGCAGAAGGTAAACTATAAAATGTAGGAATTGGTGAGGTTGCCTTTAAGAACATATACCAATGGAATATGGCGTGTGGGGTATAAGCCATTCAGGACACCTGACTACATACCTAGCTTCTTGTAGAAGTTGCAGTCCAGATCAATGTGGCAGGAATGCAGTAGGTTTGGTACGAGGTGCCATCATGCTAGTATTGGATCCATGTTGCATTATGAACAGGATTTATATGAGAGGGCGTTAGGGGCTCCTAATGAACCTAATGCAGATAAGATCTTTTGCCGATGTATATATCCATCAGTACTTTAATTTCAATCTTAAAATTATTATAGAAACTAATATATTAGATTATTTATAAAATACATAATATGCTAATATTCTATTAAAGTTCTCTATCTAATTGCTTTCTTCTTAAAGAAATATTCCTCTACAGAAGATAATAACATAATCTATAAAGAGAAGCTAATAGCTATTAGACACTACTTTGGGGTATGGTAAGCTAAACTAGAATCTACTAATATATATTTCTTTATTTTGGTTTTCTCAAACTATAAGTATCTCAATTTTCCTCATATCTACTAAGCACCTCAGCTGGCAAAAAGTCAGTTGATCTATGTTTTTATCCATATTTAATCTTAAGATTATATATCAAGTAGATAAAGCTAGTACAAAACTTATTGTATTTACTAGAAGGTCTAGAGACCTATATAAAGAGAAGAAAATGAGACCTTAATTCCAAGAATAGGTTACACTTAAAACATAAAATTTGAACTTTAATACAGATACTACTTTAGACTTCTATATATTTATTAAAGAACTTATAATAGAAGTCTTTCTAGCTGATCTTCCTTCAAATAATACCCTATATTAGCTCTAAGTTGACAAGATCTAGGCTAAGTAGTTATTACTAGCAGAATACAAAGATCAGGCTGGTAGCCTTATATATACAGATCAGATGTATATTCTTCATTCTATACCACTCAAGTTGTGACTCATCTAGGACTTCTATAATGCTCCAGCTTCTAGATATACAGGATGCCCTTCGACTTTAAAGCTATTACCTGCCAGTATTACTCCTCATAGATGCATAAGAATGTTGACTAATACCTATATAATTGCTATACCTGCTTATACTTAGGTACCTCCTGCCATGCACCGTTTAGTATTCTACCCCCTCTGCCAATCCTAAATGCAGCCTGCTGACACCTGTACATAGACTTTATTACTAGTCTACTATGGTCTAATGGGTTTAATGCCATATTAGTAGTTGTCTGCAGGCTCACCAAGATACGCCACCTTATCTCATGTCGAGATACCTGTACTGCTGAACAGCTAGTAGATCTCTTCGCTCTCCATATATTTGGCCTCCATGGACTCCAGACTCCATCATATCCGGCCCTGGCACCCAGTTCACAGCCAAGTCCTAGAAGTCCTTATGCAGTATTCTGAAGGTCGAGCGGCCACTATCTCCGCCATTCCACCCTGAGACCGATGGACAGACAGAACGCATGAATCCCATCCTTGAACAGTACCTATGCTGCTATATTAGTTACCTTCAGGACGATTGGAAAGCTTGGCTTCACCTGGCTGAGTTCGCCTCTAATAACCATGCATCCGAGACAACTGGCACCTTACCTTTCTTTGCGTCCCTCTACCAGGCCAGCATAATCCACCCCCACCAGCAGGCATAGTGGATGGAGCGGAAGAGCACTACGTTGAGGAAGTCCTGGACGCCCGCATATTCCGCAGGCGACTGCAATACTTGGTGAAGTTCATAAGGGATGACCAGCCGGAATGGAAGGCGGCCGAAGAGGTGAACGAGCTGGAGGCGGTAGACAAATTCCACGAGCGTTACCCTAACAAGCCAGGACCGTTACTGGAAGACACTGACTAGGCCTCAAGGGACTTCGGCCATAGAGGGGGGATACTGTCACGGCGCATAGCCCACAAGGGCCGAACGCACAGGATCGGGCGATGCGAGGGCTGTGTATGCATGGAGGACGAGTTCAGCTGGTATGCATCCAGAGAATCGAAGGATCGGATTATGGACCATGGGTTTCTTAGGTTATCCCTATTGGCTATTTGCGCGGCGGGATCTCTATATAACTCTCCTGTATTCCCTTATTGTCCTGTTCTCCTTCCCTCCCCACGCAACGTCTTGTATATTCTCTCAATACATACGTTCCTCTCACAGTCATAGACCACAAGCGCTCCCTAGAGCCTTAACCACAGTCCATAGGCCTTGCACCATTATTGGTATAGGTATTTGGGTGCCATTATGGCTCGGCCCTAACTAGTTGCATGCACAGGTGCAGAAGACATAATTGTCAAGTGATGATAGTTGTATTCCAGTAGACCGAACTAGAGCAACAAGTGTGACAAGATGTACAAGACTACGCTAGAGTCTCCAAAACCAGATCTAAGTACAGGAGGTGCGTATATATTTAGGAAAGTGGGGTTCAGTGAGCACTGCTAGCTGAGCCTGCCTCCTTAGCGGTAACTACTAGGCATTGGTCTCGCCGGTATCCTTCTCAAAATCTCATTCCACTGTGGTCCAGATCACCTCGTTACAGGTTTCGATACCGACTCCTCTGCCGCCAAATTCCTCTCCACTGATACCTGCCGATTCCCAGTCTGAACAGCCGGAGTAGGTTCTAGTGTAGGTAATTGAGGTACGGACACCTGCACCTCCGGAGTGCAGTATCTCGGTCTGTTGTCTAGACAGGGGACAGCCATCCGGGCTGTAGCCTTTCCTTTGCCCCTTGCTTTGGCATCCTTTCTAATTTCTCAAAAAATGCGGCGCCGCTGCTCCAGGTGAAACCGAGATCTTGCGCTGCTGTAAGGGTTGCAACACGCCGCTTTTCCCCTGTAGAATCCCTGATAGTTGCACCCACCAATCGTTGGTGAACACGGTTGCAACGTTAGGAAAAATCGCCCCAGTTCAGCTCGAGTTCTTGCGAAATTTGACCCTCCGGGGGATTCAGTAATTCTCTTCAAATCGTCACGAAAATAGGATATTCGTGATGTGCTCGGTTCGCTCAGTCGAATTCTGTTTTCTCCCATACATGGAGTGCTGGTTCAACGGTACCGTATACAGTTATTAGACAAACGGATCCGAAAGCATACCTGGGGGATCCACCTTTCTTCTCTTCCTCTCTCTAGAGCCGCATACGTCAGACTTTCATGGCTTTCCAAGTCAAAGTGAGAATTATACTTTTGCGCGGGTAGGAACCTTTTTGGTATGCCCGCCCTACCCTTAGCTACATATAGACTAGCATAGTCATAGTTTACCCCAGTGATCTTAAGGGCGTCAGGTGAACTTAAGATTAGCTTTGCTGGAACCCAGACAATACAAGCGTTACACACAAAACACAGCTACATCTGCTTGCCTGAAGTTTCCACCCATATGACAACCTGGCAAAAGGGCTCTCTGTCTTGTGACAACTGCCGAAGAACTTGGGTTTATCCTAGTCTGGTTAGCACAACTCCTCTGGAGTACCGCACGGGGAATGAGTTTATGAGGTGTATATAGATATATGATAGCTGGCTCACAGTCTAAGAACATGATTTATAATGGAATACCTTCGGCCTTTGCCGGCTTATAACTCATTAAGAATGTATTACACTTCGAACTCTAACTTTAGCCAGCGAAGCTCTGGAGGGCATGAAGCCATCTGCCAGGTCGCTTCCTGTTTCCTGGATGTATATAAGTAAACCTCAAGACAGTAGATTGTTCATCCCTAACCACAAGAAATGTTCAACCCCGAGATTTGAGAATAATGACATTACCCAACTACAACCCACCTCTCCAAGAGAGTCCCGAGAAACCAGCTTATCCACCCATCGAAGCATGTCCCATCCCTAGAACTTTGTGTTCACATTTGGTTTACCTGCAGCCAGACTAATAATGACTTTCAGACCCTGCTCACCCCACGCACCGCCACTGTCATCGCCACTTTCGCGTTTGCCTCCTCCCCCGCTATTGCCCGAGAATTCATGTGCCTGCCTCCCCACGGTTCTAGCGAAGTCATAACCTGGCGCCTCAGACATCTCCTTGGTGCTAAAACCTTCGAAAAGCACGTTGCTCCCAAACTCGTTGCTGCCAAACTCGGAATTCCGGCTAAGGGAAACAAGTATCCTTGCTTCGTTGCATTAGCATCCCCCGACCTACGAAATACGGGAACGCTACTTGCGGGCGCGACGCTTACTAGTTTTGTTTCCTACCGGAGAGAAAGTTTTTCGACCTGGGACGTTTGCTATAATCCAGTCAGTGATGAGGGGCGTGTCTCGGTCTGGTGGGTGAGGGGTCGGAAGGAGGAACGAAAGTTACTAAAGGGGTATATTACGCAGATTTATGCGCCTGAGTGGTTCCGGGAAATTGAGAGAAACAAAGCCGAGAGAAAACTGTCAGCGAGAATTATGCAGCTGGCTTTGAAAAGATGAGATAGTTTTTGCTATTTTATAAAGTCTAAACGTCGATTCGACCGAATGAAATGCGACGGTCCCGTTGCCTCGCCTTAGAACGTTCGGCGCCCGCGGATGATCATTACCCTGCCACCGGAGCCTGTATGAATAAAGTAAATACATCCGGCCCAAGCCGGGCCCGTCACAAGTAATGGAATAATAGAAAAGATTTACAAAACGGAAGTGCATGTAGATGAGACAACATTTCCCCCCACGGCCTGGTCTGGCTCACCTGTGAGGGAGGAATGACAAATATAAATTGTTGAGCTTAGAGGGTCAACGGAGTAAATAAATTCAGCATACAGTTTGTGGACAGGTTCATGTTGTACATCAGCACCGAAATTTTGGCGCCCTGACGCCCTGCAGTGGCGCCCTGATGCCAGCGGTTTTGCTGCTGCCTCTAGGGGCGCCAGGACTTTCAGGGCGTCAGGACGCCACTAGGCCTGAACGCTGGCGGCCGGGCGCCCAAATATCAGCGATTTCGGACCCATTTGGGGCGTTTTCGGACGAATTTGTGGCGCCCAGTGGCGCCCTGACGCCAGCGATCTGGAACGATGGCGTCCGGGCGCCCAAGGTCGCGATCGCTGCCTTCCAGATTGTCACCTTGCCGCTAAGGGCGCCAGTGGCGCCAGAGGCACTAGAGGCAAGCTACCTTCCATGCTGATGTATGTATGTGTTTTTATTATCCACTAGTTTTCAAAAGCTCCACCTCCCTATGAATTACTATTGGGAAGGAAAATATCTAACTAATATATAAATACAGCCTATTTATTAATTGGCTAACCCACTTATGAATAGTATACTATAGATGGTTGGGCTGGTGTGTTAGTAGCAAGTAGGTAATAAGGTAATATCTGTTGGATTATAGATATATGGAGGCATTTGGGCACTATCATGGCTCAGGCCTAACTGGTTGCATGTAGGGGTGCGGAATAGACAATACCTAAGTTAAGGTAATAGTTATCCAGTAGACAGAACTTCACTTAAGTCTTCCAAAACTAGTTCTAAGTATATAAGGTGCACATATTTTTAGGAAAGTCGAGTCAGCCTCAGGCCTTCCACTATTAATTAATGGTTAACCCCTAGTCGGCAGCCCAGCTATAATATTACCACCCCTCAACCAAAGTTCATCATCAGCAAAGAAATGTGTACTTCCTGAAGTACATGCAATTGCTCATACTTCCTGCGCTTCCAGAGGTTCCTGAACTTCAGTCTGCATCAACTGCCTTCACCTATCAGCCCACCTTGCATTACTTACAATCACTATATTTATCACTCATTGCGATGCCATACATTTATTTTGTATTCAAATTCATTTTATGGTTACAGAACCAAATGCATTTGATTTTCATTGATTGAAATACTAGCGCTCTCACTACTAATCATACAATATGTCCCATGTCTCCAAATCTATTCTATTGTTTACCAGTCTACTTTCTCCTAGTTCCAATAGAATTAGTTATGCCATACCCTCTCCCTTTACTATTGGGACGACTATACTTTCTTTCCATGTACTACATCTGATGCACAACATCTCTTCCTTACCTTATACAGCATTTCCCCTAATGTACTAAAGTAGGCTCACATTTGCCATACTATATACTAGCCCTTCCTTGCTCTTCAGCTTAAACAGTATATGAAACCTAGTAGGTATGCACATATTTCACATTCTTGGTCAAGCTGTATCCGACACATAATGCGTACTAACCTAAAATCAATCACACCACCGTTGCTCTCCAAATATGTTTACTGTAGCACATCTTGAATTGTAAACGATATACTATTCCTCACTCAACTTCGACATAGGGATCTCGAGGCAACTGTATGCTCATGCATCACCCTAAAACTGACTCTGGACATCTGAATCAGTACACCTAATAATACTAGATAAAAATATCCTTGTTGTTAATCTTAAATTACATGATACTATTGTAGTTTCCAGATCTTCCAGATATGATACTCTTCCCAACTCAACCTTACCTCGCAATTTCAAATTTATCTCTCCTCACATCATTGGTATTCCGATGCTATCAGTTTTTTCTTCTCTTACCCAATTCCACATTTTAATTGTTAAATACTTCATGATGAATATATGATCTCTCGTGTAGGTAGTCACAACCTGGGTCATAGTATCCATCATGTTACTCTGACAGTAAGCATCCTTAAATGCTTTGTGTATGGTTTGACTTATATTGGTAGAAAATTGTACTAGTGCAAGAAGTTTTGGTATCCGTTGTGAGGAAGTTATATATATGCACCGGCATATTGTAACCACCTTCTACTTCTAGTAGGAACCAGTGGATACTAACAAGTAGTTGGCAGATTATGAATTAGATGGTGACTTATACGAAAGCATAGCTACCAAACAGAATTATGACTCATGTATCTCATTTGTATATTTGGGTGCCTGACTTATTGGTGAGTCACTCAGGTATGATTCAGAGATGGATTTCATTTCATGTATGAGTCAGAGGCTGGTGCACAGCCTCCCTAGTGACTCATTTTTTTTTGAGTGCAAAATATATAATGGCTCTTGGTCCACCACTAGTCTTGGAGGCAGCTAAGCCGAAAAAACTGTAATTAGACACAGTTAGAGAATTCATAAGACCTAAGTGTCGTACCTATCAATTCAAGCCCCTAGTAGGTAGGACCACCAGTTAACAAGTATTCAGTATGGCAGCGTGCTATAGTTACTAGAAATATGATTTATTACTATCGGCGGATTCTTAGCATCAGCATGTAAGGAAGCTTGGGTCTAGGGCCTCTGGCGCCACTAGCCGCCTTAGCAGCAAGGTGACATTCTGGAAGGCAGCGATCATGACCGTGGGCGCCCGGATGCCATCGTTCCAAATCGCTGGCGTCAGGGCGCCACTGGGCGCCACAAATTTGTCTGAAAACGCCCCAAATGGGTCCGAAATCACTGATATTTAGCCGCCCGGCCGCCAGTGTTCAGGCCTAGTGGCGTCCTGACGCCTGAAAGTCCTGGCACCCCTAGAGGCAGCAGCAAATTCGCTGGCATCAGGGTGCCACTCCAGGGTGTTAGGGCGCCAAAGTTTCATTGCTGATGAGGTTTACAGTCTGTGCAACAGGATGGTAAACCTATCCACGTGACAACGTATTACTTTACATCTGTGCTGCATAATGTAATATCAGATGAATCCATCAGTAAAAAGACATGTCCGCTTAGGTGCAGCCCTTCGCCTGATGCACTCTGCTGCAACTCTATTCTACAACTTGCACCCAATGCACCCTAACATTCTCACCTAACACTCTCTATGCCCTTGTTATTTCCACGGTTTATTTCAACCCCATATTCTTCCAGTTTCCCTCCTTAACTCTTTAGCTTACTTCCAGCCCACCATTTCTATTACCCTCATTTCCCTCTTTATCATTCTATGGCTCATATTATACTATATGGCGTAAATATCTGAACATGTAGCTCCTAGTAATGAGTCTCTCACATTTGCTATCCAGTTTCTGACTTGCTTCATCCTTTTTCCTCAATTCAGCATTTTTGGCAGACTGTATTTATCCCCTTGTGCCAGCTCTTCCCTAATTGCATTTCTAGCAGCTTATGCAATATCTGCTGTGCCTCATTTTTGTCCCTCCTAGTAGGTACGTAGTCTGCTATTACCCTTTTAAGTTTGATGACTCTTTACCCTAATAGCTCGATATCTAAGGCATACAACTGTTCTCAAAGCTATCCACATGAGTAACACCTCATGATAGATATTGCTATTATGTGCTAAAGGTATGTACTTAGCACTAAACACAAGCCTTTGTAGATGTCAAGCGTCAGTTCACCAGCAAGTACTAGTGCCAAATGTCTGCAATGAATACAATTTATTTATCTAATCATGAATCGTATTCCATATCTCTAAATCTATCCTATTGTTAACAGACTAGTTTTCTTCTGGTTCTGCTAGAATCAAATGCACTTACCCTAGCTTTTTCCAATTGAGACTATCATACTATCTGCAGTTGTCCGAATCCAACACGCAGGATGCCTTCCATTCCTTGCAGGGCCATCCCTTCTATACATTGGAGCAAAGTCCAATGCGACTGCCAATAGACTATCCTATTCCTGCTCTTGAGCTTAAATAGCGCATTTAATTTTGGCACTTGCCATCTATTCAGTAACCCTTGCTGTAGCCAATCTGATGCGACATGTCTTCTAACCTAGATCTAGTCACTTCATTTCTGACTCTGAAACTTTCTCAATCCAGTATACCTCGCAGTATATAAAACAAATCCTTCTCCACTGAAGTTTGGTAGAGGAATTTGGCGAGAACAATATAGTAGAATCTTTGAATCAAATAGACTCAGTATATTAAAATTCTGTAAAGTAATACGTTATCGCGTGGATAGGTTTACCAGTCTGTCGCACACACTGTAAACCTGAGAATCCGCTGATAGTAATAAATCATTTTCCTAGTAACTATAGCACGCTGCCATAATTAATACTTGTCAACAGGTGGCCCTGCCCACTTAGGGCTTGAATTGATAGGTAGGA
>Ga0307511_10003704_pt1 | contig 15626 bp, 14 predicted proteins | sample 13_EM_MG_FD_200266 | JGI IMG/M metagenome (GOLD analysis project Ga0307511, IMG submission 200266) | Populus trichocarpa ectomycorrhiza microbial communities from riparian zone in the Pacific Northwest, United States - 13_EM | ecosystem: Host-associated > Plants > Roots > Unclassified | place... | reverse complement strand
GTTATTTTGATTTCTTTTTTTTTAATCATTCTCTTGATTTTTTTTATCAATCTTGCCCCTCGAACATTTTATTTCATTTAATTTTTGTATCTCATTTTGATTCTTATTCTTTTGATTGTTTTTTTTTTAAATTATTTTCTTAATTTGTTTTGTTTTTCAATTTAACCCCTAATTATTTTCTTTCATTTAGTTTTTGTACTAAATTTAGTACTCATTGTTTTAATTGCTATTTTTTTTTAATGATTAGGAATTTTGCTTTGTTCTTTTTTCATGTTTGCCTTCTATGGGTTAATCATTGTCTCATGATCGGGTCAATGATTTTGAATGTTAGCTCGATTTAGTCAATGATTTTGAATGTTAGCTCGATTTAAGTTCGGTATGTTTTTAGGTCTTTTTTTACAAAATAATTTTTTTTTCAATTTCTTCATTAAACATTGAGTTATTAGGCCTTGACTTTTGTGATTTGTTTCACTTTTATTTTTATGGGGTTATCTGAATCTTGTATTTTGAGCAGCTGGTTAATCTGGTTAACCCGTGTTGACTTGAGTTTTTTTCTTTGATGTTTTTGTTTTTTTTAAATTGATTTTCTTTAAATTTTATTATTTAATATTAACTTATTAAACCTGAGCTTTATAATGTTTTTTGTTTTTATTTCTGGAGGATTATTCCAATCATATGAAATGACATATCAATTAAATTATTCCGGTTTATTCCTGGTAATCATATCGCATGAATATATTTTTTTATTAAATTGAAAATAGTTTAGCTAGCATGAGGACACCGCGTGGCACCTAGTATAATTGAGAGGGAATCACCATCCATCAGTAGAAGAACAAAAGAAATGTACTTCCAAGAACAGGAAAGAAAAAACCCAAGCATAAAACAACAGCTCAGTTGAGGTCAATTCCACCATACCCAAACCTCTAGACAGAGAGTTCAATCGGACAAAAGAAAAAAACAGTAGCAATCAAGAACATCAAAGAAAAAGCAACTCGTATGTGTAAAACGACAGTTGGAGTTTAGTTGGCTTGTGTAAACCAAAAGCTCCCCACAAGTAGAACTCCTCGAGAAGTACCCCCCCTCTCTCTCTCTATACATCTCCATCTGCCTTTTCTCCATTATTTTGGACAGACAATAATACATAGTGAGACTCTCCACTCTCCAGTCTCAAGTCAGCCAGTGTACTACAGTTTTCTGTGCTGGCATGGGCCATTGTCAAATGCCTTCTTTTCACTGCTTTTTATTCTCTTTTTTACCTCCCTCTCTCTCTCTCTCACCTAAAAAAGAAAAGAAAAACTAAAAAATAGTACTATCTTCCATATCTTTCTTTCTACTAGGAGTTCTATCTTCCATATCTTTCTTTCCCTGTACTTTTCTCTCCTTTTCTACAACCACAAAAACACAACTCAATGACCCACTAAACATTCACACACCATGAATGAACTCTAGGCATTTACTAATGGAAATGGATTCAGGCTCCCTAACCGAGTCAGCTACTTCCAATGCAACTTCTCCGCCAGCTGAGTCTGTTAATGGATTGAAATTTGGTAAGAAGATTTACTTTGAGGATCACGTGGGGGTCGGTGCTCCGGCTAAGAGCGGAACTGGGTCATCCTCATCCGGTTCCGGGTCAGGGTCATCTAGGAAGGCTCAAGGTGGACAGCACCAGCAGCCACCAAGGTGTCAAGTTGAAGGGTGCAAAGTAGATCTGAGTGATGCTAAGACTTACTATTCAAGGCACAAAGTTTGTAGTATGCACTCCAAGTCTCCTAGAGTTATTGTTGCTGGTTTGGTGCAAAGATTTTGCCAGCAATGTAGCAGGTCAGTTTGTCTATGTTTCTTTCTCTCGATGCCCTTACTTTACTTTTTTTTTTTATTCTTTCTGTCTGTTGGGGGTTAATTTTGTTTCTGTTGGGGGTGCTGTTTTTATATTTCTTCCAAGTTATAGCCATGGAACTTTGTTATACCCTATTATTTATGTATGGTGAATTTTCTGTTCTGTTTTATTGAGTGTATCTTTCTCTCTTTTTTTCAAGGAAAATTATTTGTTGGGGAAACCAAGATTATTTACATACAAATAGTTTATCTTCATCTTGTGGTAGATAATGTCCTCAGTTTCTTAAGCTATTCAGGTTTTGTATTATGTTGATTGAAGTTTCCTGTACTAGCTTTTCATGAATAAGTGGTAGCTTTCGATGTTTTATCGTTGGCTTTTTTTTTTTTGTGGTGTTAGTCAGTTTCTTGTCATCGCAGCTAGCTATTTGTAAGTTTGTAGCTGTTGATTTTGATGGGCTTTTGGACTTTTTGAATGTAAAGAAAAGTTTTAATCTTTGGTAATCTTTTGGATGTACTAGGCGACCAAATTGGTTATTTTACTTTAAATTTTTTGAATATTGGTAGTTTTGTTGGATCATCCTCGTGAGGTTTTTTGTCTTTGGATGCCTGTCATGGATTAATAATTATTCTGGAAAAAAGTAAGTACTACTGTGGGTAATGCGGCGTTTTCATAGTTACTTTTCTGGGAGTTCAGTAAGTATTCCCTTTCTGAACATTGTATCCATAAATGGTAAATGGTCCTTCCATAGGAGACAGGAAAGCTCATAAATAGATGAAGAGGTCTAATTGACCGTCTTGTTTAATTCTTGGATTTTCTTTTTATGGTTAAAGGAATTTGTTGTGGCAACAGAAACTACATTTTTGGTTGGGGACTTTGAGACATGAAGCTATTGAGCTTCTTCTTATTGGCAGCCAAAGTAAGAAAAACTGAAGAAACCAGCGGATACATGATGTTTGTGCTTCTGCCTTCGTTTAACATGCAAACAAACGTTTCCCACTTGCTCCTCAAGTTATTTTGGTCTCGATGACATGATTTAAGAAGAGGATGCATATCGACTCTGAACTAATTATTCCACCAACTTATCTGTAGTCCTTGAGACTTCATGAATATGAAAGCGAAGGGTCAAGATAGTGTGAAATTGATGGCATTTGCTGTTCTTACACAGCCTGTTCTTGTCTTAAGCGCTGACAGAACAAGTTGGTGAGATTTGTCAATTTTCTACAAACAGGAAGACTTGGAGGGTCTCCTTGGGTGGAATTGTTAAGAGGTTAAATTGTTGCAAATAGTGAAATTTGTCACAGAAATTGGTTTCTAACTCACAATAGTCATCTAGATGAAGTTCATGATGCACATAAATAAGCTTCTCTTATCTACAATATCATCCTGATTGTGAGACTTTCCTCGGTCTGGAGGCAAAATATCCTCACCTTATTGTCCTCCTTTTGCTGTGAGTTCTAACTAGGACCTGTATTTCTGTTTGTTTGCCAAGCTGAGCTGAAGAAATTTGAGTTCTGGGAGCTGGTATATCTGTTATTTATTGTTTTGGATGTGCTTGAAACTCATGTTTAAAAGTATTCTGAAATAAAGTATTTGGTCTTGCTCTTGCTAGTGTCATTGGGACCATTACATATGCATTGAATTGTAACAATTATGAGGCTATACCCAGTCATGTCTATGTCCAATCCTGGAGATTCCAGTTTTAATATCAAATCCTGTTTGTTTCTATTGTTATATGTAGCTTGATATTGTTGGATTCCTTTCTTGATAAGAGTCTATATCTCATATGTTGGATTCCTTTCTTGATAAGAACAACAGGATGTGTGCGATAATTGGAATTTCAATTTGAAAGATGCTCGTTCTACTGTGTGTGGTCTGCACTTGCAAATCTTTGCCAAGTTTATAAGATACCTCTAAACTAAGGCGCAACACTTCAACTTGGTAGGATAGAAGGTTTGTGCCTGCACAGTTGTGTAAAGAATTCGACTGTCAGGAAAGGAGTCTTAAATGTTCCCATCCTAGTTTCAAGTTGTTGCAAAAATCATATGCTGTTGTGCTGAATCCTTGTATTACTTGTTTGTTTGTCAGTTTTTTCCCTGTGCAGAGATAGGTGGTCCTGGTGTTTTCCTATCATTTTCAGTACTAATAGCTTTGTTAGTCTTACCCAGATTTCATCTACTTCCTGAATTTGACCAAGGAAAACGAAGTTGCCGCAGGCGCCTAGCTGGCCATAATGAGCGACGGAGGAAGCCACCATCTGGATCGGTGTTGTCCGCTCGCCATGGCCGATTCTCTCCCTCTTTGTTTGGTGAGACATTACCTGAAGATGTCATTTGCAACGCCCCTTTAGTTTACTTTCTTCCCACCGTCGTAGTTAAACTTTCCATCTTGAGTCTATAACTCAATATTTGATTCTTGCAATGGCAGATAATAGCAGCAGAGCTGGAGGCCTTCTTGTGGACTTTAGTGCATATCCAAGGCATACTGGGAGAGATGGATGGCCTGCAGCAAGGTCTTCTGAGCTTACCCCCGGGAATGATACTGCTGCCACAGGAAGGTCTATATCTCATATGTGGCAGATAAGCTCCCAGAATCCTCCATCCAACCTTTGCTTGCAAGGCTCAACTGGCGGGACTGGCCTTTTCAGTTCAGGAATTCCTCCGGGAGAATGCTTCACAGGAGTTGCTGTTTCAGACTCGAGCTGTGCTCTCTCTCTTCTGTCAAATCAACCATGGGGCTCCACAAACCGAGCATCAAGTCTTGCGGTGAATGACTTGTTTAGTGCCGAAGAGGCACCCGTGGTTCAATCAACAGCTCACCATGGTGCGGCTGTCAATCAGTATCCAATCCCTTGGAGCTTCAAGAGCAATGAAGGAAGTAACAGTTCACATGAGATGTGCCCTGATCTAGGTCTGGGTCAAATTTCAATGCCTCTCAACAGTCAACTTGCTGGTCAGCTCGAGCAGTCTCAACAGAATAGGAGGCAATACATGGACCTCGAGCATTCCAGGGCTTATGACTCTTCAACCCAGCACATCCACTGGTCACTTTAAGTGGCCCTGCCTTATTGGTTGTTAAAGGCTACTCGGATTAATAACTAGGAAGGTGAACTTCTGCCTGATCTTTTGTTTCGGTTAAACCCAGGATGATTACTCTTTGGCTCTTGCCCGTGTTTTGATTGTAACATATAGACAAGCAAGGTGCTGTATTTCTTATGCCAGCTTTAAAGATCGTTGTCAAGAATTATCTATTATGATTGTAGGAGTTCCTTCAAAGATTTTAGGCTATGATGATGGGATCTTGAGCCTAGTTACCCTGCGCAAGGGAACTCGGTGGCTCGCGAGTTCCCATGGCAACTGGCGATTCGATTCTGTTATCTCGGAATGGATATGCCTTCAGCACGTTCTCATTTTCTGGTCTTCTGAAAGAGGGCAGACAGATAGGGATACCTGCAATGACAGGTGATCAGTTACTTCAGCTGACGAGGTTAGCATGAGTTGGACTATAGTGCTCCTGCGTGATCGGTATCTCCGATGTATAAGAAACGTCACAGCCACAGCCACATTCTACCACTTTTCAAGATTGAGAGATGAGGACAGAGGAACCTCAACCTTTTTTTCAAAAAAAAAGTTCTTGACAGAAAAGCCATGATTTGTATTTGTTGTTTTACCAGCCTACTCCGTGGGTCGTAATGATTTTAGCGCAGAAAAAAAAAGAATCAGGTTTTCATAATGTTTCTAGATTTTATTCATGAATTAAATGATAGCTTAGATTGATTTGTGAAATCTGCTAGAATAATATTGAAAAAAATAAATTGAAAAACTCAATTATAAATTAATTTAATTTTAAAAAATAAAATTAAAAAAAATAATATTTAATTAAAAAAATAAAGTTAACTCGAGTCAACTAAGCAAAATCATGATGAAAATTGTGCACATCATTAGATTCAATAAATTTTTTAACTCGAAGATTAATTTTCATTTAATTATACAACAATAAAACAAAGATATTTGTTTTTTGTATGAAACAATATATTTTTTTTAAAAGTAAAGAAATTGTGATAGGCACATCGGGTCAAGATAACAAAGTTAGATTATTGATGACAAAAGGTGAAAATGCATTCTTTTAGGTTTGAGTTAAAAATGATGTGGATTAACCTAATATTCGGATAATGGACTTAATTAGATTCAATAATTTATTTTATCAATTTTTTTAAACAAAATATAAAATAGCAAAATAAAAAAATCCAAAAAGAGATTAGTTGTGTGGGTCTGGGTATTAAAAAAACAACTCAGGTGCATGGGCCTTCTAGCCCTACCCATTCGCCTAAGCCTATCTTATTTTTTTATTTTTTAAAGGGGTGAATGACACTTTTTTTTTTTTTTAAAGACAACAGATGATGTGTAGTCTGCTTTTTGCAGATTCCAACGACAAGGGTCGCAGGAAAATTCAAGGTTTGGTTTTTTCGATTAAAAACCCATTTCAATCTATTTTTGACCCAAATCACTCATAAAACACTCTAAACAACTTGATAAACCTATTCATGACCACAAAAATCTCAAAAAACAGTTTAAAAAACCAAAATCAACTCAAAACCAAAACTATTCTTGCGGCCATATCTACCTCCTCAGGCAAGGAGAAGGAAAAAAAACATTTAGTCAAACTCTCCTCATGAAATGGAACTCAATAACATAAAAATCAACATTTTTTTTGTCTGAATCATCAACAATGATGAATTTTTCTTTCTATCTTGGAATCCAGTGAACCTCTCTCCTCTCACAAAAAAATTGAAAAAATAAGAGAAATAAAATTTAGTACTAAAATTGAATTTCAAAAAACTAAAAGTACCGATTACCTAATAGCTAAAAAAGTTGGGGACTAAAATGAACTTTTAAAATGAAATTCTAAGACACCATCTATTTTACTTTCTCTTTTCACTTTAGTCCTTCATCTTTTAATTCAACTCTCTTCTAAAAAAATATGCAATTAAATACTAATTTATGCTCAAAAGAGCTCAATTGTGCCAAAATAATAATAATAATTCAAGAATCAAAATAATTTTTTTTAAAAAATTAACTAATTAAATTTATAGTGATTTGTGAGAGAATAAACCGTTAAAAAATTACAATGAATTACCCACAGGGAGAATAAGGAGGATAACACAAACGAAGGACCCTGTCCCTGTCTATCCATGGTTGAGGACTGGGCCTCCCTAGCTAGCATACATATGGCTACCCTATTTGAGTCTCTAAGGTAGCGAATTGCACAGCTCTACCTCAACAAGCTTCTCAAGGGATATCCATGTCCCTCCCACGTCTCTATTAGTCCACTCTTGAGATCATCCATGGCTAAGCATATCCAGCTCCTTGGAATTTGCCTCGTCGGAGAGGAGGAAGGCAGCCAACCAATGTCTGCAACGTGACCTTTATATAGGGCCAGCCCCCAATCGCGTGCAAAGTGGACACACACTATCCCGTTATCTTGTTCACCACTTGCCACATGACATGTCAACCACTGAAATTGCGTCCCTGGATTAATGGACCTTCAATTTAAAAGATACTTCAAAACATATGTGCCTGTCTCAATCTGATTAAAGTATACACAAGACGTTATACAAACATGTTACACAGGTAAGAGAACTAATACTTGTGATTTCTATCTTGGACATGTGTCTTGATTTAGCTGAAAATTGGCACCAAATTGCCGAAAGTGTAAACATGCATATCCAATTAACTGGATGGTGTTTAAAATCCTCTTACATGCACAAACACTCCTGCTTCTCGCATAAATTAGTAAATAGTGATCCAGCCTATGAAGAATGGTTGATATTGATGACCATAGATCTCATTCCCAGCAACATCTAAACAATAGATTTGAATGATTAGGCGCCTTCCCTTTTTGACTCGATCCTCTCCAAAAAGCACCATTACATATGACCGAAAAGGACAACCATTTGTGAAAATGAAAAAGAATTATATCAAACTCACTCGATTGTGAGCAAGCTCACGTGCAAGAGCAATATGCAAAGTGCAACTTGCAGATATTGAACAAGTTTGCATAAGTGCCTCTTGCACTAGCAACATCTAGTGGTCGTCTTCGTTTATTCCAGGGCAGTTGGATTGGAGGGCTTCCACTGTTTCGTACTGAAACAAACATCATGTGCATGTATAAACAGTCAGAAGAGCAAGAGAAGAGGTTAGTGCCACACACTGGCGTCTTTCAAAATGTGCAAAAAACATAAGTGCGCAGCCATCATTTTTTAATACTTCAGGTTCAGTGTGGATGTGGGATAACTAAAAATGACACACACAGCTTACCTGAAAGCCACAAAACGGGCAGTATTGATATTCATCTCTCAGTTTCATCAACAGTTCTTGCAAATCCTGCATCCAAATAAGAGCTTCATTCCATGCTCCAGAAGAAATCAAAGATAATACTTCTCGAAGTAAAGAAGATTGAACAAAATTATTAATGAAGAATTGTGAAGGATATAGTTGGCAGTTGCTCTACTTCAAGGCTGGATTATTTATAATTTGTAGTCATATTGTATATAACCATATATTTGTTTCCTAGATAAGCTGCATTTATGGTCAGCTCTATGCATCCTATCAATCCCGTTAGTCAAAGCACAGAAATTTCAAAATTTGACTCATCCAAGCAAATCCCAAAGGTAGACATAAATAATCTATACAAGACTGCACCAGATTTCCATATACATGTACCTTAAGGAAAAGATAAAAAAAAGAAGCACAAACCAACTCTCAAATTGACAACTAAAAACTGTACATTGTGTGTGGAAAGTAAAAGAAAAGAGGATTCCCCAGAGTATCAAAAGGCTGGGGAAAACAATTTTGTAGATGATGCTCTGGTCTTGAGAGAGAAAAAGCAATCAAAGATCATCTGGCCAGCATTTTCTGGAGTTTTTATATACATTTCCTAAGCCAAAAAGCAATCAATTATTATAACATTTGCGCCCCAAAAAAATAAAAAAGAATCAATTATTTGTAACAAGGTACTTTAGTAACATCAAAGGAGGTGCACATACAAGCTTAAACAACATAGATTCTTCATAAGACATTTATATCATCGTCGACACTTTTTCTAGGTTACTGGTTAAATGCTGGGAGAAGTTAACAACCTAGCACCTATTACACCTAAAATGTGAATGTAGTTGGTGTTCAAGGCAAAACACAATAAAAATGACTATCCATCACGGCATTTTCCTTGATATGAGAATCTGAGAAGGACAAGTAAAAAGAAAAGGTCGAACCACAAAAAGTTCTTCCTAACAACAGCCCAACTGGCATTCAAATGCCGATAAAATAACTTGAACCCAGAAAAATAAATCATGGAAATCAAAATTTGGTAACTGGTTCATAAATAATTTAATCGCAAAGGAATTAACAAAACACCAGAACATTAATATACAATAGCTACAGCTACAGCTAAACCTTGTGGCTACAAAGACATTTGGCAAGTTAACACCAAAATGCATGTATGCCAATATCAAATAACATGAACTATATGAGCTCAGGTTAAACACATTCCTCAACTAAATGCAATCCCACTTAATTTACTAAAAAGCATAACTAACTAAACGAATGTTAAGTGCCGACAATGATTTTAGAAAATCTACCTCTTCTGTTATCTCTTCCTCTTCCTCCTCATCCTGTTCACCATCCTCTTCATCTTCATTCTTCTTTGGTTCCACAACTTCTTTGTTCTCCAATTGATCAAGAGCTGCTTTTGCTTTCATAAAATTTACTACAACTCTCCGACTTCGCCATTGAGACTTTTGCCTTGACCCAAACTCTTCCATTAACTCGCTCTCCTTCATTCTGTTCCTTTCTGCCTCAATCTCTTCTCTCTTCCTCTTCTCCTTATGCGGTTCCTCTCTTCCAATCCCTACTCGTGTCCGCCGAATCTGAATCCCCACTGGCTCAGCTCTTCCTGAACCCTCCTTACCAAGGGCTGAACCAGGGGTGTAACCCATTTGCTTTAACAACTTAAACCCAATGTTAGATGGAGGAATTGGAGCTTCTATTCTTGCCATGGTTTGCTCATCCTCCTCTTGTTGCTTTTTCTCCCTTTCAAGTCTTCGTTGTTCTTGCCAGCTAATGTTTTTGGACTTCTTATTGAATGATTGAAAAGTTGGTGTTTCCTTGTTGACGCTCTGCACAAATGATCACAATCTCACCAAAAAACCACAAATTAAAAACATGAGTTAAAATATAGAACACTATTAGCTTGTAACTTTTCACTTCCAACACATAATATGCTTGGGAAATATATAACTGAGAAAGTTACAAGCATATTCTTTGAAAAACACTCCCCATAAATATATAGTTCCAATTACATAAATAAAGCCCATGTACTTTCCTAAACAAAACCACAAGAACACACTTACACCCCTTTTTAGATGCAAAAACTACATTAACATAGCTATCTAAGTAAAGTTCTTTACCTTTATTTTTTTCTATATCACTCCTTCCACTAGAAAAAGAAAGCTTTACCATATAAATCTTCAACCAACAGTGCTTTGAATCAATTCAAGTTTCTAACAGGATAATCAAATTGCATTAGGGTTTTTTTTTTTAATCATACAATGAAATACAAAATGCCTATTCTGAATATAAAAAATCTCTACCAAAGCCTTGATACGATAAATTTTAAAAATTTTCTTAAATTTGTTTCTAGAATGATAATATAAAATAAATGCTTTAGAGACTTCATTATTACAAGGAAACAACCAGATACTGACCTTTTTGGCAGAGGATTTTGAAGGGTTTGTTGTTTCAGGAGGAAGAAACTGAGACAGGTCTCCCATGTAATCGTCTCCATCTGCTTCTTCATGCTGTTTTGGTTCACTGTCTCTTTGCTTCTCTGTTGATTCTGCCATTCTTTGTTGATACACAGTTACAGGGAGCTCAAAACACAATTTTTCGAGGAACTATATGGGCCAATTTTGGGCCCATAAAAAGACTTTTTGGCAGCCCAATTCCCAAAGAGCCCAAAAAGAGTGCTGCTTGATGCCACGTGTACTCAACAGCCATAACTGTCTTTGGCTGAAGTGGCTGATCTCAGTTATACACACATATGTCACGTGACCAATCACCTTCTTTATGACTCCCTCTCTCGCAGCAGTAAACAGAAAGTATGAAACCGCTCCAAATTCTCTCCCTCTCGGTCATGTTAGAATTTTCTGCTCTGTTTGGTCACTGAGAAAACAAAAAAGGAAAAGGAAACTAAGAATCTTTCCTTCATTTTTTAATTTGTTAATCTTTGTAGTATCCGAGCTTTAAATTCATCTTCATTTTCTCGGGAACCAAACAGGAGCCAGAGAAAAATTTGTAAAGATTTGAGTGCTTCCTGTTTGTTTATAGGCGAAAGAAAGTGATGAAGTGTGGTTTCTTGGAGCTACAATGCCGAACCAGAGGCTGCACTCATGTTTTACAGTGATTGTGTTCTTGGCGATTCTTGCTTTGCAAGCTTGTGCTTCTACTAATCCTCCTGATGGTAAATCCTGTCAGTTTCATTGTTAATCTTTCCTTTTTTAGTGATCTAATGAGTGTTCTTGTGTGGTTTGTGAGAATGTTGTTTTTCGTTTTTCTGGACATAATTCACAGGAATGCATGTTCTTTCTCGTCTGTTTGGATGATAAGAAAATGCAGGGATTTAAGGGCAGGATTTGTAATCAGAACTATTATTTAGTGACTCATCAACAGGGAATAAATTTTTCTTTTTATGCTTTTTAATTCTTTGGAAGAAGAAGAGGATAGACTCCAGATTCAATTAAGAGTTTAATGTCATTTTCTTATAAAAATAAAGATCTTAATTCAATTTTCTTTTCTTCTTCTTGGTTTTCTCAGAAACCAAACAGAAGGTCAGATCTACATTCACATTTTTAGCTTCCTTTCCTTTTAGCGGGAAAATGCAAGGGAGAAAATTGGCGGGGAAAATAAGAGAATAGGATGCGATTCACTATAATCTCGACGTTTCCCGTTATTTTTAGGCAATCATCTAGTGTTTTAAATTAATTCTAAATAGTGATGATTTGGGCTTAATTGCATCATTTTGACTCGTTTTTATGTGTTTGTTTATCACCCAATAAACTATCGACTGATTATCCTGGATAAATAATCACAAAGTTTTATTCTATTTTAAAGTGATTTTGTAGAACCTTATGATTTCAGTTGGTTGAACATTGCTAATATTTACATTACTGTTCTCGAAAGAACATGATGATACTGTTTGGTAAGCACAATAATGTGATTTTATCTTCTAACATTAAATTTAATACAGTCATTCATAGCACTTCAAGATCTATACAAGGCAGGAGTAACCCCCCCCCAGCTAAAGGGATGGAGTAGATCCATGTAGGGAATCATGGACTGGAGAGTCAGGAATATGTAATTTTTTTTCCTCTGCGTTACTCTCAGGAATATCCAAAGCAATCACTTTAGTGGTGTAGTTCCAACACAATTTCAGCTAATTCCCAATCTATGGTGAGTTTGGAAGATTTCAGCTTCTAGCTAATAATGCATCAATTTCCTTCCCTTATCTACCTTTTAGTAGGATTGACGGAAATCGGTTCTATGAAGGGGCAAATTATCCTGCCTGGAAACTTCCTTTGGATAATGGATCCATTTGGAAAAATTGTAATGGTCCCTCATCGACCGAGTCAAGTGCCATTGAGAATTATCTCAAGGTAAAAAGGACACAAGAAGAAAAGACTGGGCCCTGGTGGAAAAGTAAGATTGTTAAAATGAAGGTAAGTGCGTGACTAATCTTCTCAGTTTTTTCGTTGTCACACAACATTGTAGGATACTACTGCAACAGTAGGCTGATAACGTGAAAAGTTTCTGCATGTTTCTTTGACTTGTAAATGTTTCAAGGAGACTTCTTTTAGAGAAACTTGAACCGTTGTTTGTCAGAAACGTTTTTACAAGAGAATCTGTGAGCTTCGGGTTTCTTTCTTTCTCAAATCCCTTGTATGTTTGCTGTTTTCATGTCATTCAAACTGCATCAAATGCATCTCTAGTCAAGTTAACCATTTATGTAAGTGGTAGTGGACGAAGAAGGGCTCATTCAATGTTGACCACTGATACAAACAGGCTTTTGAAAGTGCTATTGGTGACACTGGCTATATTGCTCCTGAACATGAGGAACCAGTAACTGACAACACAAAGGGTGACATTTATGCGTTTGGAGTGTTGCTTTTGGAGCTATTAACAGGAAGGAGGGGGCCTTTTGATAGGTCGACTTTATCCCCCCTGCCTCAACCAAATTGTCGAATAATATTCTGATATACTTGGTGTTTATTTGCTAAGAATTCTGTCTCTAACACAGCTCAAGACCGAGAAAAGAGCAATCTTTGGTGAAAGGGGCTTCATCTCGGCTGCATGACAATGAGAGTTTAATTCAGATGGTTGGTCCAGGCATAAAGAACAGTCTCCTCCAAGACCCTCTCTCGGTTAATTTGCAGATGTCGTCTCACTGTGCATTCAGGTATTGACACAAACATTTGTAAACAATTTCATCCGACAGTAAATTAGAAAAGTTGGATTTATGCGATTATTCATTGAGGTTTTCTTTTTTTTTCCCCTGAAAATTGAACAGTCTGAGAAGTTCTTCCGCCCACCTATGTCTGAAATTGTTTCATCACTGACAAGTCTGCGGCAAAAATTCACTGCTGCAAAAAGTGGTGCAATGGAAGGTGCTGAAGTTGACCATTTTGAGAGGTCTTTCCGTTCAACTAATACCCGCTTCATAACCTCACCAACACCAAGTTACATTTCGGTTTGATTTTTGCAATCGGTCAGCTGATTCAGGAAATGATTTACTGTCAGAAGCATTGTACGAGCATGATATTTGCAATTCCAGTTAACTGCTTTTAGTACAAGATCCTTAGCAATCAAGCAATTGCTGCATGGCTTTCCATTACATGTATTATCAGTGTTAGCATAAGGAATTAACCTCTCTGATTCATGTACTGTGATTTACGGAGTTTATTATCCAACATTAGACCTCTCTAACCTTTAAATGTCTGAAAGTAACAGCCCGAAGCCAATCGGAAGCAAAAAAGAACCCTATTTGGATTACTGGAGCTCAAAACTACCGTTCCCCCAAAATCCTCCTTGGGTCGGCTTACAGTTGAAATCAATGTTTTTTTGTTTCTACATCATTAACTATTTTTTCTTATCATTTCAAAGTTTCTTTTCTTGTCAATATTATATAATTTTTATCAACTTGAATGGTCGGAAAACTAAAATACTTATTTATCTTATCTCTTTTACAAATACTTCAATTGTCAATGCTTTTTTCTTTCTCTACATCATTAACTGTCTTTTCTTTAAAGTTTAATTTTTGTCAATATATTATCTAATATTTTCCTCATATTTTTTTATATTATTTTTTTTGTTTTCTTACCATCCCAAATTATAAGTGGGTTTTTTTTTTAATCATAATTTTTTTAGATTTCTGCATACGCGTGTCTGGTGCTTTCAAGATTTCGTTAATAATCTCATCAGATAGAAGAATTCTGTTCGTAATTTCATCACTTTGACTTGCTATATATTGTGTCGGATCGTTCATCTCAATCCTTGAAGAAGAATATACAAAATATCACTAATACAAAAAGAAATTACCGCAATAGCATTATCCAAGCAGGTATTACCATATGAAATTAGCTATACCTCGTATAAATCATCAAGAATTTTATTTCTGTACTCTGTATCTAAAAGCTGGCTCCTTCATTCCTGGGGTACTGTGAGTTAAAGTATTCAGAACATATGTCTGATTTTCCAGGCCCATGTTTGCCAAATTAGCATCATTGATGGCATCAACCTGAGGTGTTTCAACACTAATATCCCAAGAAATTTCTGATACAGAAATCTCAGTATGCACATTTTCTTCAACTTCATTCAGTGAAGAGTTCTGTGAGATGTCACTTGCATTTACAATTTCACAAGGACCTAAATCATTACCACTATCATCTGTTTCTTCTACAGTACCAGTATCCCAATCAATAGCCGGCCAAATATATTCCGGCTTTCCGAATTAGATTTCTTGCGAATTTCATAAACTCTTTTAGCCTCTAAGTATCCTATCCCTGGAAATAGTAATGGTAATGACAACAATTTCGTAATTATGAACAGAATAAATAGAAAATATGGACAATAAAAATTAACGAAACGAAACGAACCTTCAGGGTCTAGGGTCTGGAAATTGGGGTCGATTTCTTTGGGGAGAGAAGCGAATTCTTTTGAAATTCGAGCTCTGATTGATGCAATTCGTTTTCTCCATTCAGAGGATCTCCATTCAGCAGGGTTTCGTTCTCGATTGACAAGCAAATTTTTTTTTTTTATTAATATGGGTATCTGGACCAGCTTGCGCACATCTCGATTAATCCCACGGGCCCTGAAGTTAACGATCATATAAGCCTCCAGTACCCCTGATGTTTGTGAGACTCGAATTGATAACCTCTAGAAAATAAACCTAGAATCTGCATAGTTAAGCTGCCCCTCATGGTTATCAACAAGCCATTTTTTTTTTTTTAGTTTAACGTAGGTGTCCGGGCCAGCTTGCGCACACCTCGACTAATCCCACGGGCCCTGAAGTTAACGATCATGTAAGCCTCCAATGGCTATCATATGAGCAACCACAGGGCTCGAACCTGAGACCACAGAGGGAGCAAACCTCTTGGTCCTAAGTTTTTACCACTAGGCCACCACCTAGCTATTCTTTTTTTTTTTTTAGTTTAACGTGGGTGTCCGGGCCAGCTTGCGCGCAC
>Ga0307511_10003703_pt1 | contig 15626 bp, 7 predicted proteins | sample 13_EM_MG_FD_200266 | JGI IMG/M metagenome (GOLD analysis project Ga0307511, IMG submission 200266) | Populus trichocarpa ectomycorrhiza microbial communities from riparian zone in the Pacific Northwest, United States - 13_EM | ecosystem: Host-associated > Plants > Roots > Unclassified | place... | reverse complement strand
AAATAAATTAAAGTTAAAAAGATATACAATGAATTAAAATTAAAAAAATGTTTTCTTGATAAAAAATACTTATAATAATTTCATGGTTTAGATTAAAATATATATAATGAAAAATCATATTAGCTGATTTGAGTGCTTTATAAAACATATTTCACACTCTGAATTTAAAGTATATTTAAAGATGAAATATATTTTTAATATCAAAAGCAAACTTTCAAATTTAGAATTATATTGTTAGTTTAATATTTTATTTTAAAAAAAATCATTTTCACCCCCTTTATTTTAATAAATTTGTAAGATTTAGAAATTCAAAACTCTTGCATGAATATGATTTCTTTGATTTTCTAAGATTATTTTATTCTTTTTGTGAGATAATTGAGTGAAAGAAATAATAAAGTGAGCATTGAGAAAATCATGAGAGGAGAGAAAATTGGGGTATAAAAAATTGAGAAAAGAAAACGAGAGCAAAAAATAAGAAAAAGAAAAAATAAATGTGAATTAATTAGATATTCAAAACTTGCTTTCAAGCATACTATTTTTTTTATGATCTTTGTTGACCTAATCAAGTTCATTTTGGAGTAGACTTTTCAATTTGGGCTAAAATTCAGCATAAGATAATGACTGGTTTCTTGCAGTTGAATAATTTTCAATGTAGAAATATGAAATGTGGAGGGCAACGTGTCAATTTTAAAATCAACTATATATTATTTTTTATTATTATTTTTATGGTATGGTATTTTTAGGTCAGCTTGTGTGTTAGCCGACACTAAATCACATCCTCCCAAAACAGTTTTATGTATTACAAAAAACATAATATATTCTCTAATGGTTGAATCTAAAACCAACCCTTTAAAATCAATTCTATATAAAAATACACGATTTCGGTCATAAAATTTTTTATGATCTTTTCTCATGACTTTACCAAATGAATTATATATGCATAAGAGAGACACCGTTTGGGAACGCAGTTAAAATTTTTTTTTGTGTGTTTTGAATCGTTTTGATGCACTGATCTCAAAAATGATTTTAAAAAAAATCATTTTGATGCATTTCGGTATGAAAAAACACTTTGAAAAGCAACTATAACCACACTCTCAAAAACTTAATACTATCATGACATATTTGAGAAGCTAATAATCAAGGGTTAAATATTGAACCTATAAATAAATAGACTTGTTTGTCCATAATAGTGACTTGGTAATTATTACTATATATATCTTCATTTTTTTTTAAACTAACACATAACATTTTTTTTGGAAAACTAGCACAACAATTTTTTTTTAAATAAAATAGCATAGATACATAGATTGTGTTGTTACTAGTAGCACAATCTAATGAGTTGAACAATAAGTGTTGAACCAAAACAATAAGTGTTGAACCAATTGGTGTCCAGGATGTACCTTATATTATATGTAACTCATCATTTATCACATATTGATGAGAAAAGAAACAAATATGTACCATTTTATTATGCCTCTATAATTTAGGCTCTTACTCCATATGTCTACACCTATCAATACGATCTCATAGCGGTGTGATGAAGTGGTGCATAATCTCGTTGTACCACTTCATGTACACATCAACTAAAATAATAGGATGCACCCATCAATGATTTATGTCCTCCATGTATGACACTACTAGATATAATGTTAATGTATTACCGTCTAATTATCATCATTTTAATATGATGACTTATCAAATATAGCTTATTATTAGTGTTAATATTATGTGGAATATGTTATTACAACTTCAATTGTCGCATAATATGATTATGGTAATGCAAACTTAGCCATTTTAAAAAATATAAGGGTGACCACTGATGTTCATTTGTCCTTATCCATTTTACAAATCTTAGGATGAGAACACATGGGAGCTCATTCTTAGTGCAAGATATTTACTCAACCTATTAAAATATCAAATTAATATACCTTTTTTATAAATAATTTGAAAAGAAATAATATAATAAAAAATAAATATGAATTTTTAAAACTTTTACCTGATGAGTCTATTGTCTATCCAACTCATTGTGGTAAAACAATAAGACATGAGTTAGATTATCCTTAAACATCCTAGTCTAACACACCTGACATTACAAACCACAAAGTTATTACAACTTTTCAACTATTATAATTTATATGCTAATGAAAAATTGCTTAAGAATATCTATTACCTAGCTCTTAATAGGAGTGATAACCTTAAATTTCATTGATCATCTATTTGCCCCTCACTTAAAGATGCCCGATATACTATAATTGGATATAATAATATTCAAACTATTAGTAAAACACTCAAATGTATTGTCGTTATGTAAATGATATATGATAAATCAAAACACTTTGTTCTAATTATTATATATATAAAGGCAGCAAACAACCCCCTGCTTATTTTAAGCTTATCATGCATCCATGACATAATTGGTGGTATAGATTAACAATAATTGTATACCCTTAACTATATTCTAGAATATCATTGAACTTCTCTAGCAGTGGTATATATATACATAACTTGCACTGCATTCTCAATCATACTTATGAATAAGATACTGCTAATCATGTGCATAATGTATGCTCTAACATACCCACACAACATCTTCTCACTTGCATCATTAGAAGGTGGGCCCAAAAACATTTACTTAAGTAACTTCAACTTGATGGCATTCTCATTCACAACATTAGTGAGGATATATGTCTCAATAAGCACCAATATAGATCCTCACTTTCTCTTAATCCCTCGCTAGTTACAAGCCATCCATCAAAAGGCAGGATAAGAATAACAACTTCTTAGAATGCATGTGTCATCTCATATACACAAAGATAAAACGTGCTCATATGTTTATCTCTCAATCAATACACCGACAAACTACAATCCAGTTTGATGTGTTAAAAGCAAGTGATGTAATATAAACCTACTTAAACAACATATGACGCCATATATGGATTAAGACCCATCAATCTATGGTGTAGACAATATATCTTATCAATGGCCTGAAAATTAAGCAAATAAGATAAATACTAGTATGATTATGATATTGTGAACATGTTTGAATATAATAAAAGGTATACTTACATGTAACACCCATATGTCCTCTAATTTATGATGGTTCTATAAGTGCAGAATCAACGTATTACTATATAGGACCAGTGACAAAACTGCTCTCCTCAACATGTTGACCATGGTATCCACTCTATCAATGGATTTTTAGTGAACTTGAAACACCACCTCTTATATATGGTATCATCTCAACGTGAACTTGTAAATTTGTCCCACTCAGTTGTAAATATTCAAATAATAGAATATAGTATAATAATAAATAACATTAATATATAATAATAACAAATAACATTAATGGACATCATGTTGACATATTTTGTCCAATTTAGCAAGTTTGTTTATTGTGCCCTCTTTCACGACGTATGTTGCATTTATTTCGGGTATGCCACTCTCTTGCATCCATTTTGTTATGTAACCGAGTAGATATCCTTTAACCCTAAATAGCTTTTTATCTTGAGGGTTTTGGTTATATTCAAGGCTCAATATATTCATTCTATAATGGTTCGTCAGGTAAGGGATGGAATAAAAGAGCACATGAGTTTTGATACATGTCAAAACTATAGAATAGGTCAATAAATCGAGAATAGTTAACTCGTTGTGTTGCACAACATGCAAGAATGTGTGAACATGATTGATGTAACATTTTCCATTTACCACACGTGAAACTTCCTTCTTGTATGTTAAAAACTGATGTTAAAAATAATTTTGACACAATTATAATAATGTTTGATATGCTGACGTGAAAGAAATAAGTAACAATCCTTTTCTAATCTGAATCTAGAATCCTAAGAAATTGATGCCCGAATAAGTTGAAAATTTATAATTGGTGTATTCCTACCTCAGATAACCAAAATATAAAATTTAAGTCAATTCTGAGGTGTTCTGATAGGCTGATATGAAACAGAAATAATCAGACGAGATTTAACCTAACTAATGTTTTTGGTGTGTAATTATATTTTTTTTTACTCTAAGAAGAACAATAATAATGAAATTGTTTTTGGTACGTGTCAAAACTGTAGAATAGGTCAATAAATTGGGTATAATCAACTCGTTATGTCGTACGACATATAAGAATGTATGAACATGATTGATGTAACATTTTCTATTTACCACACGTGAAACTTCCTTCTTGTATGTTAATAGGTTTCTGAATCTCACTTCAAACACCAAGTTTAGGGAAGGTGTTGACCTGGAAATATTCTATTTTGGTGTTAAAAAGAGCTTTTGTATGGTCTCTTAATTTATTTTAATTTTCTATGATTTCATAAAGTACTTTTGGAAGACAAAATATATAATAGGAAATGAAATCTTTTGCAAGGTTCTTTGATGGAAAACATACTTATTTGATCTATAAGGTCAACTAGACTAGAGTAATAGTAGTAACAAGCGATTCTCATCTAGCTTTCAAGACATTATTAAAACTTCAAGCATTTTTTTTTTCCATATTATTATAATGATAACCCTCATCATATGAAAATGCTCATTTTTTATTTGGCTTGTGTTCCTTCTAAATTATTTGAACATGTATCAAATTTTCATTTTGAAGTTTCACAAAACATCATTTTCATAACTTTTTTTCAAAATTGAATATTTAAAACTTGTGTTTAAGTTACCGACACATTAATGTGAATAATAATACCGATGAAACTCAATCATATCTATGTCATGGACTTTTTAATAGCCATATGTCTATCTCATTATATATATATATATATATATATATATATAACCACCAGTAATGTATTGTCGAATGCAATATAAAACTATGTCTAGTGTCTAGTTGTAATTGGTTTCTTTTTCAACTAGAGCAACACCAAAAGAAAATATGCCATTGTTCATGTCAAAACCAACTACAATCGACAACTTTCCAATAAACTTAATTGTATAAATGGGTGTCGTCACCATTTCTCATCAGCCGACAATTATACCTCCAAACCTCAATTGTAGCTTTTAATGCCTAGAAAACTCTTTCAAATATTATCGTTACATCATCAAAATATCCCTTATGATGTCACTGCACAATTGTTGAACAGATCAGAATTTTTATGGTACCTCTACTAGGCCCCCATTTACATGTTGAATTTGCTCCTGAATTTCTTTCACAGTAGAGAAGAAGCGTACCTAATGAAGTCCGAGCATGGTTCTACGCATCTCAATCCATATTAGATGAAAAACCCAGCCATAGACTTCAAACTCACGTCAAAATCGGCATGCCAGCGTTCCCCAATTTAATTACTTAATTCCAAAGTACAAGGCATTTCATCGTTACTTGAAGGGGCCTTTTCGGCATACGGAAAAAAGCATGCCATAGCAAAAGCACCGTCTTTCTTTCTACACCCCTGTTTGTTCTTATGTACCGCCAAATTCTATGGTATCATGGTTGCCGCGCAACAGAAAGCACCCTCTAGCTCTCTTCTTTTCTCTACCTGTTTCTGTAATATTTACAAACTTAAACGCCCATCAAAGTACTGGCTATTTCTTTACTTACAAGCCCTTACAAAATATATACTGTTCTTGCACTGCTGTTCTTAGTGAAATCGATGCGAATCTTTAGAATGCTTCCTCCAAGTTGTCATGCGCCATCAGAAGATGTAAGCTTGTCCTTTCTAGTCTGTTCATCTGATGCCGAATCTACATTGCACACAGGTTTCCAGACTTTTCGCAAAATGTTTTCGGTAGCCTTAATGGCATCAATTGATGCAACAAGGTCATTGCAATGAAGGGAGGATGGTGAATCATTTGCCACTTGGTCGTTGTGCATGCTGTTTCCCTCTTCCGAGTCCTCAACAACACAATCAGCAAGTTCCTCAGACTCGGTTGATTTTGAAGAGAGTTCATGGCAATTAGTTTGTGTTTGATGATCAGATCCCTCAATCTGGGAAAAAAAATGATCTTCATCAACCCCTACCCCTATCTCTGATGATTTAAGGGATCCACTGATAGATGCTTCAGAACTGGAATCATCATAAGGTTCCTCAATCTGCATATATTTCTTATTGCTTGATGATGAACCGAGAGATCTAAGATTTTTATGAGAAAATGTGGTTGAGGGAAATTCAGTTGCCAAGCCAGTATGTTGCAAATAATCTCCTGTGTTTGATGATGAATCAGAAATTCGCTCACCAATTTCCTGTTTTTAAGCAACAATCAAGAATTCATTAACTTCCATAGGAAACAATTGATCATAGCCAGTAAAGATAAAACAATTACCTCTACTGGTGACATGCAACTGCTCCCATGAATTGTTCCTGTCTGCCAGCAATCTTCATTGGAAAAGGACCTTGCACTAGTTCCTGGTTTGAACAAATTCCTGGAATTCAATCCTAGTTCTCCAGGTTGTTGTTGATGTGCAACTCTCATTGGAGATTTCGTTGTGACTGAGATATTAATCCCCGTATCAGTATCAGTACCAGTACCAGATACTGAACTAGATATCTCCTCAAGAAACTCAACTCCAGTTTCTTCTTCATATGGATCAGAAAATTGGGTAGATGACCGATCTTCAAGAATTTCACGGATCAACTTCTGGATGCATGCCCTTTTCAGAGAGGCCTCCACAGGTAGAAACCAATTTCTATTAAGCTGGTCAAAGATTAACAAATTTGTAACTCACTAAAAGCATAGTGAGATAAACATTTTCAGAAAGAAAAAAACAAAGCCAAATATTGATTACTCAATTCCAGTGTAGTATTTACTGTCCAGTACAGCAGGATTTGAGACCTTCTTGTCCTGACCCCATTTAGAAAATTGGAGGGAAAGAGAAGAGTCCCAGTAAAAGCAAGAGAATATATAATTTACCACTTTTATTTATAAAAAAATTCCACCAGTTCTTGCAGTTTATAAAGTTGTAAAGACTTCCATGAATTGATTATAAGACCAAAGTAGCTAAAGTTTAATCACAACTGCAATTGTGAAATACAAGCTAAAAATAGAGCAGCTTAGTAAGAAACACAAAATAGCATGGAGAAAACAATAACGCTTTTAATTGAAAAAACAAACATATACAAGAAACACCAAAATCATCAGTTATCATAGAGAGTTTGCTTTCAGAGACACTAGAAATGTAAAGCAAGGATGCCAGCAGGCATGGGCTCATAGATTTTTCAACTTGGAAATGCTAAGCACTGATATCACTCAGTTATATTACAATAAATATTTATTCATTCGAAACAGATCTTACCACAGAGGTGAAGTTAGGAAAGTACAGTAATCACCACAAGAAGTTACAAGCTGTGCAGATGATCCAATGAATGCAAAACCAAAGAAAACAAATTTTTAACTTACGAAGTTTGAAACCTCTGTTATCCTGAAAGGACTGAAATTAATAGGAGCTTCCTCAAGAAAACGTTCAACATAATGGAGCACAAACAGGCCACAGTCATATGAATTTTCCTGCTGTGGAAGCTGAATCAAAGTGGTAAAAGAAATTGCGGTTAATAGACTTTTAAACTGTATAAAGGACAAACTTGATAATTTTCTGAAAATGGTAATCCATGAACAAATGTAGGGGAAGTTTATCATGCAGCAATTCTTTGTTTCTAGCTGAGTCAATAAAAAATCAAGATTATAAATTAAGAAACGAGCTTAAATGTCATCAATATATTATATTATGAACCTTTTTTTTATTAACTAAATAAGTTTTTGATGGATTGACAAGATTTGGACATAATAATCCCTTATTGCATTAACCCCATCCTCTCCTTTACCACTTAAGTAGATAGCCAAGGGGTCAATTACACAATTTTCATCCTGCAAGACATTTTCCAATGGAGTTCTGTTTCCATAAAACATTAAAACTGAGGCACTGGGAAAATGGCAGGAATTGCTATATAGAGAGCATTGTGGGTTAAATCATTAATTTGCCTGACATATAAAACGACCCACATGTGTCTGACATTCAATGTCCCTACATTGAATCTGATAAGTTGTCCCATTACTTCTATAGAAAAACAAATATGCAAGCCTAGTTTGATACTGCAATTCATATTTAGCTTTGAAGTTTTAAAAGGAGACAGATGGACTTCACTGGTGGATGTGAGGTCCAGAATGAGTGCAAGACTTATTTTTCTAGCTGTTCATGAGAAAATGAGAACCTTGATTGAATTTTTGGATGAGCTTCAGTCTAGTAGTGTTTTCTTTTAACAGTTTCTTCCATTAGGATACTTCAGTGAACCGCAATATAACATTTAAGGCAACTATTGAGAAATTAAAAGGCAAAAAAAGAAAACCATTTTTAAAAGGGAGACAGTACCTCAAGTGGGACAAACCGTAAATGTATGAACTTCGACAATGTATCATCCACTGTCCCATTATGCCTTTCTCTCCACTCTTCATACAGATAACTGCCATCTCATGACATGTAAACAAAGATCTCATTTCATATGAAGGCATTCGAAGCACAGCAGTAGCAGACAAATATAATTAAAGGGAAAAAATAGCACCAAGAAAAAGTAAATGGAATTACAGATGCAATGCCGTTTTCCCTTCCGAACAACTACAACTAGTATGTTACCACTTTGTTGTTATCAGGTAATTAAATACAAAAATATTGAAGTCTTTTTATTAGAGTTTTAGTGTCAACTATAAGGCATCTGTACCATTAGTGTGAGTCTTGGATTTTCAAAAGTTATATAATGACTAGCTAGGAATAACCATAGCAATAAAGAGGTTACCTCTGAATAAGATTCTTGAGGCCCCTGTGACTTCCTCTGATAGAATCCATGTGTAAGATGCATGGTACCTTAACTGAATTTCTGCCTTCATCTTCTATGAGATTACCACAAAAACAAATCAAGCAAAGATAAACCTCAAAACACAATAAAAACAGACTTCATCGCATAGGCCCTTGCCTCTGGAATGAACCACTTCTCCAGGATGACAAATGACAATCAAACTCCAGTGAAGACTGCCACCGAGAAAGTTTAATATATTTCACATTAATACATAACAGAATGTCCACTGGTGAATAGGAAAAATGAACACAAACCTAACCTGTAATTTATAGGAATGAAAATGTAATCTTTCTCGAAAAGATTCATCTTTCTTGTCCATTTATGAACACGTTGAAAAGCTAGCCTGCCTCCACAAGCATTAGATGGGCCCTTGTCTAGGTCAGCAAGCTTCCGAAAGAAAAAGCTATTGAAAAAGTGGAACCTATGCTTGTCCCCAGGCTTAAGTTTACTCTTTAAATACCTGTCAAATGGACAAATCTTTTAATTCTCTGTTATTTCAGAGTGTAGAGAAAGTAAATAAAGCCCCATAAGGCTAAAATATTCATTTGTTAAAAAGTAATTGAAAACACATATAATAACATCACAGTAGTGAATCATGCTTCAACAAGAAATAGGATGCGTAGAAGAAAATGTAAGTTACAACAAGCTGTTCACAGCAAAGCAATTGAAGTAGAAAGCTTACAAACATAAAAATCTCAACCAAAAGCTGCCATATCCAATTTATTTCATTTAATGCCCCTCGGTGGCGAGCCTTAAAACTAATTACTGGTGTGATAAGCCAGACAAGGACAAAAAAAACACTTTAATTTAATGCATGTAATTATTGATATTAGGTAAGGGTGTAACATTGTACTAATGTAAATCTTAAATTAAGAATGGATAAACAAGTAGAGCCAGGCCACCTGCCAACCTGGACGAAGCAACATTTACAAGCATTAATTACTCCCTCCATCTTCACTTCTTGAACTAACCACCAGCCATAGCGAATTATTTACAAGAAACCAAATATAAAAGCAAACATCTGACTGCTTCACTCACGGACAAGGCCTTCTGTCAGCCTACGCACTAGATCATGCAGCCTATCCCTCAACTTAAGCAAGAAGAAAAAAGTGTAGGGCCTTGGGAAAAAACAAATCTACTTCTTGGGTAAGATTTCCATAATTTCTTCCAGTCAAACACAGGATTACTAGAAATGAAACAGCTTTATCCCACTGTCTCCAAATAGTTTAGGAAAAGTATGATTTAACAAATATACTCACAAATCCAACACTTTAGATTAGATGTTACTTCTTTGGAACATTCATGTCTGATGTCTGATCACTTAGCCAGTTGTATCTCAATCAATCTCTTTTCCACTATCAACTAATTATTTCAAATTTCATTAAGTCCGACAATCCCAGACCGTAAGTTCTGAACTCAAATGTGCTAAAAAAATAATAAAACCAACAAAGGTGATAAGGGTATGGAGTATTTAAAAGGAACTTTCATCCCTTTATGTTACTATTCTAATTCATGAACTAGTATATCAGGCTGCAACAATGAAACTGAAAGACTTTATAACAAATCTTATGCACGAATATCAGACCTTAACTTTTGATCCCAAATGTGCTTCTTTCTCAGGAGAGAGGGGAAAAAAAACCCTATGTTGATCACTATAGAGGCTATATCAAGAAATCAATTGTGAAATTAAATTAAATAAAAAATAAGAAAAAGAACTCCAATCCCTTTATGATATGATTCTTCTTCATGAACTTGTATATCAGACTTCAACAGTGAAACTTATGTGACTTAATAACACATCCTATGCAAGAATTTCTTCAAACATACAACATAAAAACCAAATTCTGGAGCTTGAAACAAATCAAACGGGGTCACATCAATAAACCCATTAGTAAGTTGACCAATCTTACAGGATATAAAAGTCAATGATGGTATCATTGATGAATGTCTCTGGGCGTAGAAGCTCCACATCTCTCTTACTAATAGAAACAGCATCAGGATCACCTTTAGGATAGATAACCTCTTCAAATGTCTCATGAAGACTGAAATAAAAAGAACTTACATTTGAAAAAATTATCACGGAAAAACAAGTGAAATTCAGTTTGAGAAAAAAAAGAGATAGTCAACAAGTTTAAGAGTGCAAATACAAATTCATGTATAAAGCTTAATTTGTACAGGAATTATAAATTAATCAAGAAAATATACAATGCAAGACCACACATTCTTGCAGTATTAGTAGAGTTAACCATATAATCAGCAAAAACCACATAGAAAAGAGATGGCTCACAGTTTAAAAGAAAAAACATTTTGCAGAAGGTTGCTAGGCCTTAAAAAGTAAAAATATTTGATGAACTGCAACTGCATAAGATGCAAGGACTTTTACCATTGAAAAAGATAGAATCAGAGACTTCATGCTGTCACAATAAAAGGTTTATTCCAAATTTACTTCATCTATATCAAGATATGAGAGAGTTCATGTCTAGAAAAGTGATTTACCAAATAAATTATATGTGCCTCCAAAACCCAAAAGTGAACAACAACAACAAATATAATTATTACAACCAGGAAAAGTATGTATATAACAAGAGAGAGAGCAACAACCATGAAGGCTAACTACTAAAATAATTAATGAGAAAAATCAGCTGGGCTCGCACATTAACAAAGAAACTAAATCATGTTGTGAAAATGTTGTTCATTCAGACTCATGTTACTGTGGATTGTAACAGTTTCCTTTTCAGCCCGTATATCCTTTCTTTTGATTTGTGCATTATTATTTCTTTAGCCTGCATATCCTTTCTCTGGGTTTGTGCATTATTAAATAAGTGGGACAGTACCATTTGTTCAGCCTGTATTTGTTGTGATTTGTTGACAATCTGTGCATTAAATAAGTGGGGCAGTGATATCATTAATAACACTTGCTTGTCATACCCTATTTGGTGTTCGATTAGCAAATATTTACATTTATCCATTGACTTACACAGGAAAATAAGGCTTTGAGATGACCATCCCATTGTGCCCAAAAAAGGCATTTCCATCATTTTTCCAATCAGAGCTGTAGCATAAAAAAAAAAGGAAAAAAAAAAAGGATTAACATAAAGAACCTCTCATCAAGCAAACTCACTATTAAAGCTAACTGAAACAGGCTATTAGAAATACCTTGTGTTGGGAATAATAGTTCCCAATGCAAAATAGAGTGAAGCTAAAAGACACAACGAACTTGAAATTAAAACTGAAAAAGAAATGCAAGCTAGCATGCGGTAGGGTATAAAAATTGATATCGCCAATTCATTAAAAAAGCTAAGCAACCAGCTGAATAATCTCTGAAAAGTTAAGCAAGAATCCCATCTGGGATAATCATGTACACACATATAGATGGGTGGGTATTAGCAACCAGATTGAGAACTCACTCAGAAGTAACATTCCAGCTATCCCTGTATCTGACATGCAATGATTTGATTGCTTCCTCTCCTTCATTCCAAAGAGGATCACAAACTGAAAACTTCAACTTGTCAACACCTGCTTGCATTTTTTTATGAAAAACATAACATATTAGAGCTTTATTGACATAAATTTCGAGCAGTATATATTTTTTCCATATAGTGTCTGCCAATCCATTAAGAGTACGAAACAAATCGAACATAAACATAAAAAATAAATAATCTCTTCAACACATTTTGATTCATATTGGCCAAAAATTAGACCTCTGTCTATATACAGAGAATGCTGGCATTGTTCTAAGAAGGAGCAGCATGCAACAAATATAAAACTTACGGAAAAAAGGCAATGGCACAAAATCAACACAGCAACAAGCAAGCCTCAATCCCAAACTAGTTGGGGTTGTGTCTCCAAATATTATACAAACCAATCTAATTTATTACTGTTTGTTCGTGTGGCCAGCTGATTGGTAACAAGGATATAGGATAACATATTTCTATTGCAACCAAAATGATGGCACAATGCATCACATGGAATTAAGGAAAAAACTACAAGGAATTATCTGAGAATGTACAGATAAAAAAAGTTATATGCAACAAGCAAGCTGAATAAACTTCTAGAAAAATTGTGTCAAAGCAGGAAACAATAAGGCATCATCAAGGAGGTACCTCATGGTAAATAGTAATTTGTGAACAGGTTGCATATAATGCTGCTTGCATCCTAGAATCTGATCTACATAATATAAAAGGTAGCTTGAACAAAATCCTCCTGGAATTGTACAAACCTGAAGTATCATTTGTATTTCCAGCTCCTTGAGAAACCTTTGATTTAAAACAGATATAAACCATAGCAGTCGTAACCTACATCCAGTGATGTAAGAAATTTAACTTGCTCAAATCAGCAAGCATACGAAGAAGAAAGTATGGGTGGTATAACTCACCATTCCACACCATTCTGACTCAATACTAATAATATCATCAAGAGTCCACTCAGCATTAAATATTCCCTTGACCCCATTTGCAGTTGAACCCTCCATTCTGATGCTGCTTCCTGAGAAAGTTAAGCAATACTCTGCACCATATACATCGCCACACAGGATATAGTCAGGGAAAACAGCAACTGTATTATTTGTGTAATCCTGCAATACAAATGCATTGATCCATGAGTTCTATCATAGTATGTCTTAAATAAAAGAGGGGTGGGGAGAGAAGCGAGCTGCGGAAAAAATGGATGGTCATCTGGTATTAAATTAAGACAAAAGATGTAAGACTACTGATAAGAGAAGGAATCTCTTTTAGAAAGTGTGTTTTTCTTATACAGAAAAAAAAGAGGACTATATTAAAAAAGAACATGTGTGAATTTTAAAAAGTGGTTTTTGCTCACCACTCTCAGAATTAGCCATTTAAAATCTAGCAAATAGATGCAGATTCAGAGGATTTCCAATCTCAAATAGGTTAAGAAGTAAGGCATTCCAACAGGCCAGAATAGAATAAACTAGGGTTCATTTGAAAACTGAAGTTTCTTCACACAACTGAAGAAAAAGAACCATTTAACTCCTAAGAACCATTTTGTCAGAGCAGAGTAAGCTGGCAAAAAATCTAATGCAATGACAAGATTTTAGGTTATAATGAAGACAATGTAAAGTTGCATATCTAGATCTATAATATATTCCTTAATACATACAATTTTTGCAGTTCACCTTCATGCATATTTACTTAAAAAATGTGGAAAATTATCATCTGTCCCTTTATCATTCATAAATGTAATCTTCAGGCAGCTCCCAATATCAATAGTTCAATTATACTTTTTTGGAAAAAAGAACACAGGATACTTACAATTTTATGTCCAACAGAACCACGCTCTAGCACTTGGTTTCCTGATGGAAATGAAAGAATGCACATATTTTAAATAATTTCATCAGATCATCCATGAGGACCATGACAAGGAGAAGATAATACAGAATCAACTCAAAAAAAGATGAGGGGGGCAGAAGATTAGAACCTGCATTCTCCACAAGAGTAGAGACAGAAGTGGATGAGCTCATTTCAATCCCAACATCATTATCCGAAATCCTACCAACTGACTCATTCTGCAACAATTTTGGTCAAATAACTAAGGGGACAAAATTTACACATCCAGCTTTCTCATAAAACAATTTAAAGGAGAGGTTTCTAAGAGAAAAAAGACTGTGCCAGCATGCTATTCGAATTCTTTTTGCCGTCAGTAGAACTTTACCCAAAGAATAATAACCATGGCGTGTAACAAACTCAATTTAGAATATAGGCTTCCATTCCATAAAAAGCAGGAGAAGTATATCACTGTTCAATTTAGAATACAGGCTTCCAATCCGTGCAAAGCAGGACCACAGTACGTACCTCATAATTTGAGAATCTGAATAACCTATCCAGCCGAGAAATCTCCTTGACAGAACAATCTTCTTGTGGCATGCAAGCAGGAGCTGAAACAGAATATTGGCATTGACCCTCCACGTCGGTAGGATCGATATCTACTACTTCGTTACTGTTTCCCTTGCATAAGGAATTGGTCTCTCCTGCAACTATTAAGCAAATGAGGGCAAGTAACATTGAATATAGAGAAATTAAAGAACCCTGTGCAGAAAATTCCCTTACCTCCACAGTCAACATCGATTGGTTCATCATCTATATCAATAGGTTCATTGCTACTTTCTATTTTTACAGCCCCAGTACATCCTCCAACTAGATTAAAAAAAATAATATAGAAAACAAAGTTAGACACAAATCTATCATATAATAAAGCATTTATACTAGAGTAAAGCAATGATAGTAGGCAAGAAAAAATAGAAACACAAATTTAGAAAAAAAAAACAGAGAGAGAAAAGAAAGATAAACTTACAGCACTGAAGAGACTTATACTTAGTGCGAGGAGAAGTGTCGTCGTCCTTGTTGTTGCCGTTTCGTCTTCTCTTTTGGATCCGAAATTTGCCGACGAACCTCGCAGACTCCTTCTCGACTTTTTCTTCTTCTTCGTCGAACTCGAACACACTAAATTTCTGACTCGAACGAGCCATGACTTACTCGTAGGGAGCTTTTTCTTCGTTTTCTTTTTTTAGGGATACTTGTTGAGAAAGCTTTTGCTTTTGTGAGGTTGACAGTGAGGACATATGTAGCAGGTGAGCAAAAGATAAATTTTTGGAAACAGAAAAGGAGAATTTAGAGTCAGAGAGACAGGAAAAGGCTGTGTCAAATTTTAATGATATGATCAATATGTTTGTTTATTGTTAATGGGCTTGGGCTTGGGCTTTTTTTTAATTCAATATTAAATTCTTTTTGGTGGAAAGGTTATTACATTCTTTTTTAATTTTTTTTATTATTAAATAAAAAAAATTAATATTTAATCTTTTTTAAATTAATTTTTATTTTTATTTTA
>Ga0307511_10003702_pt1 | contig 15631 bp, 15 predicted proteins | sample 13_EM_MG_FD_200266 | JGI IMG/M metagenome (GOLD analysis project Ga0307511, IMG submission 200266) | Populus trichocarpa ectomycorrhiza microbial communities from riparian zone in the Pacific Northwest, United States - 13_EM | ecosystem: Host-associated > Plants > Roots > Unclassified | place... | reverse complement strand
TGCGCTGTATATTCCTAATAAGCAAGTCTTCACACACTTCTACTGTCGCATCCACTGCCTATTACCATCAGCACGCTGCTCCATTAGAACCTCCGTTGCGCCAGATCGCTACTACTGCCCTACCTAGTACCACTTCCGCTGCCTTCTAATATTCTTCCCGGAATATTCTGTTATGGCTCCCCATGGGTTCCGTTGCCTGTGTGGCTGCCTCGGCATCTCGGAGGGTTGGCGGGGGTGATAGCCCCCGGGGTTCTGGTGCCTCCCCTCGGTTGGGTACCGCCTCCGTCTGTGTCCCTGGCGTTGCTCCCATTCTCTGGTCTCTCTCGTTTGCAAGTTCCGCTATTAACTGATTGCTCTCCCCTGTTAGCGGTCCTGCCTACGTCGCGGCTGTTTTGCTCACCTCTTCTAGCTCCGCCCAGTGTTCTTGCTTCATTTCCTGTATAATTGCAGTTTCCTCCGTAACCGTTGCCTGCCTCATCCCCTCTAGCCGCACCTGGCGGTCTTGCTTCAAATCCTCTGCTCCCGGTACCAGTTCTCCACTCGTTATACCCCTGTTTGCATCTCTTTTTCCGTATTATGCGCTTTGTGGTGGGCTTGTGATGACTTGGGCCTTGCCGTCTGTATCCTATTCCGCCACCTCGTCTCCTGAAACCTCCCCAAACTGGTCCATCTCCGATCCGGGCACCGATTCCGAATCCGTGACTGTGACTGGTCTTTTGAGTGGTGAGATTCGCCGATGCTTCCTCTTTTGATTCTTTGGTGGCATGCTATGATGTGGGAGTTATCTTTTCTCTCAGTGGTTGGGTCCTCGGGTGTGAGCGTTCTTGCCTGAATGTCGTGGACCAAAGCCTGCTGAAGGCGCCCTTTGGTGCGAACGGGGAAGATGAGGACAGAAGAATAGGACGAACATGTTCAAACGAGGGGTAAGGTTCGCAATGGCTGTTCAGTGTAGACTCTCTTGTTGTCACCGGCGAGGGCTATCTCATGGTCTCATCCGCTTGTCTGTAGCTGCTCAGGTCGTGAGGTTGTTAACCCAGATGGATAAACGAAAGGACATGTCCAGACCTCAGGCTTTCTCTCTGTATCATCGTGATTATGCACATGATAAGAACAATAGATCTCACATGCTTTGTCGTTGAGTTCAACGGCTTTCAAGTTTAGGAATTTCGCTAGACTGTTCTTGGCGGCAACGCTTCGACCCTGCTGGGAATTCCTGAGCAAGATAACTACGGTATAGACTTCACGAACATCACCAGTGACACCACCCTATGCCAGGTTTGGCGGTCAACGGAGGTACGTATTGTAAGGAATACACTCTACCGATCACACCCGAGATGTTGGGACATGATGTAGGAAGTATAAGCATGAACCGCCTGAAGCCTATATTACGGGATATGATGTATGCAACAGGAAGATCACGTGTAGGAATATTCATGTATATATATGGTGGTAAAAGACCACCGATAAATAAGACAATTGAATCAATCCTTCTATCGCAACTCTATGAAACCTATCCTTCCGCTCATATCTTAACACGTATCCCATGTTGAGCACAAGTGAGTAGAATCACCACATGAGTCCCAAATTGCCTTGGATGCGAAAGATCCGAGAGCCTAACGGGTATTAGGGCGACATAGTTTGTTTCTGTAGGAAAATACTCTCGCTGTGGCACAGGATCACGGGGATAAGCATTGACGATCATGGTAGGAATGGAGACAATTTCGTATGAAGGACTAAAAGGGGGACTGAATGGAGACAATTTGGATATGTCGGAAAGGATAAAAGAGCTGGAATTCGCTGGCGAAAAAGGAGAACAAGACAGTAGAACCATAGCATTCATACTATAGCGATCTCTACATAGCTTTGACTAATACATCTATATTTCTCTCTCTCTCAAGATTCCTCCGCTTATAACCTCGTATTCTTACAGATTCAATATGCGAATATGACACGATGACGCAAATTTCATCTACGTAGCCCGAAAGTAAGTTTCTCTATCCTTGATATACATCAATAAGTCTTAGAGGCTAGTAGCTGAGTGAAGGCTTTGGATTTAGTTACTGTTACCGTCTACCACCTGTACTTCAGGTGGTATATGTTGCTCTTTCTCTATTCTCCCTCAGTGCTGGACGGCGTACTTGTTACATGAGCAACACGGTGCATGAGTCACTTCCGCACTTACCTTAGCGTACGCACTTAACATTAGCCCACAGAGACTGGCAGAATAGCTGGCGGACGCGCTGCATTGTTGTACTCATTCTAGTAACCCCTCACAATCTGGAGGGTGTGGCTGGTTGTCAGCATTTACTTCACTTTCAGAGGTCCTCTGCGATGAGTCTGCAACTGGGCTTCCAGTGTGTCTAATCGAGAAACATGCTTCTGTTCTGAAACTGCAGATGGTGTTGGTTGTACCATAACTGGCTAGCATACTGATACATTGTGGGAAGCCTATTTTTACTGTTCAACACAAGTATGTGCTGTGGCCTACCTGAGCCGCATATGCATACGGAGCCGATTCCTAGAGATGAAGGCGAGCCACGATGGAAATATTCTGGCACAGGTCGCCTGCCCGGGAATCGACCCACCCGTGGATAGGCCAGCCCATCCGCCAACCATCTGATATCAGGGCAGGTCAGTGTTCTGGCCCATTCACCAATCTGCATAATATTCTAGTATTATTACTTCATATGGAGCTATGGAATAATTAAGCCAGACAAGTAGGGCTATGAAAAAATATAACATAAAGAAAATACTAGAAATTAAATCGCCCAGAGGTATTCAAAAATATAACATAAATAAAATACGAGAAATAGAACCACCCAGAGGTATGAAAAATATAACAAATAAAATATAACAAATAAAATGCAAGAAATCAACTCCTTTTCCGCAACATCATAGAATGCAATGTACTACGAGGCCGAATGCGAAATAGAAGAAAGAGTTTCGTAAGAAGTAATAATACTAGAATATTATGCAGATTTGTGAATGGGTCAGAACACATCCTTACCCTCAAGACTAGAACCAAATACAGTCAACTCTCGTTATAAGCATGCCCCCTTGTGGTCCCCCACTATATGTAACTAGGTGTAAATTTCTCTTGATATAAGCATATATTCGCTATAAGCATGTCACCACTGGTCCCGACCGTACGCTGATAACGGGAGTTAACTGCATTGGTCTGGATGTATTTCCATAGTTGCTTAGGATGCAGGATTCCGGGTCAGGGCCCTGAAATTGAAATTCGAGATGGGTGGTTTTATCAACTCTATCGATGTTTCTACCAGATTGATGGTTTTGTCACCTGTATAGATATTTCGTGAGTGCGTGAACGATCCGCACTGTATCCTCGGCACACCAAGGTCCTCGGCGGAGTTACCTAAAGCAGTGGTTAGTGGCTAGGCAGCGCCCACGAAGTAGCTTTGTAAGAACCACATCCTGATCTAGAAACCCAGATCTTGTCAAACCTATCATCGCTTCATACCGAGGGGTAAAATCCATACACACCAGGTCCTAGCATCTCTTCACAGCGAGAGTTGGTCATATCTCTCATCTCTTCACACTGAGATCTTCTTATACGGTACTCCAGATCTTTTCACAGCGTGATCTTGTCATACCGTTCATCTCTTCAAGCCATGAACACTCAAAGCTATCATCACTTCACACCGAGACCCAACTACCCCCTTTTTTGAAACAGAAATACTCATTACTCATATGCGATCCCGTTAAGGGGACCGAATCCCCTGAGTCCCCTAGAAGACGTTGTCAAACAAATCTTCACTTCACAACGAGACTCAAGCATGTTGTCCTTTATACCTCCCATCTCTCTACAAAATGAACTCCCGAGTAGCAAGCCCCTTATCGATCCCGAGGTGAGGTCATACTTTGCCAGGGTTCGGGGCGACAGAGCGATCCGCTCCTAACTCCGTGAGTTCCCCGCCAACTATGTTGGCAAAGGTTCCCGAGAAGAGCACAAGAGAGCAACTAGCACAAGAGCATCAAACTAGGAGACTAGGTCTGGGGCTCTGGGATGGTTTCCACAAGGCCGTAGGGGAGAAAGGTTTTACGAGTAGGCTTCTATCATGATACTCCGTTGTGAAGTACCCGAAGCAGCCAGAAATGTTGAGGCCTAAACACGGGCTGCTACATTCCGTTCGACTCCTGACCAAAAAGGAGGTACTGCTACAGGATGGGGAAATTGAGGAATATCTGACCCTAAACAAGACTTTCCGTTCATCACCAAGCCAACAAAGAGGGGGTGAGTCATTGAAAAGACGAAGAGGTGGGGAGGAGGGCTCGAGGTGGGGTTGATTGGTAGAAGAGAGGAAAGGATGCGGAGGAGTTTGTGCTTCTTGACATTGAACAAGTCGATGAACACCTGACCCTGAAAAAGATTTTCCGCTCGTCACCTACCCAACAAGGAGGTCCTTCTACGTCAGATAGCATCCTTCTCAACTTTGATACTGACGTTACATTACCCTTGGTTAGTGCTTTGGGACACGTTGGCGGTATGTATATACCCCAGAGTCCACTGTTCTGATCACGAGGTGTTAAACATATGAGCTCTAATGCCACAAGTTGCCCTGTCGTGGAGCAGGTGGATACACCCGAGTGTACCGGTGGCGTGCAGCACCACTTCGGGGACAAAACGGGGAATTCGGCCCCGGATACTTTTGCGACCTCCTTTGCGGTCTATGATCCTGTTGGCTATTTCTTTTATATGACACACAAAGGGTAATATAGTGAAGACAACGGGTACTACTAGGAGGTACAAAGACAATCGGTTTACAAGTACGAGATATAGTAACCTCTGCTTTAAAATATTGAATGGCTGATTAATCTACGCTAGGGAGATATATTTTCGGAGCCTTTTCCGTTTTTTATGAAGTCCATATACCCATTTGGCGCTGGAGCTGTTCTCGCTAGAGCTACATATAATACTGGCTTGTTTTTCGGATGAGATATGCCTCATGTGACGGGTTATAGGTATGTGAACCTCACACTCATGAAATATGCTTCAAGGAGGTTTCCTATAACCCACACTTACCGCTATTCAGTTGCAGTTATTGACAACACGTGTATTGAAATAATAGCATCCAACAGCATGTAATATGCTGGCCCACGCCCCGGTCCTTCTTCGGTCCTTCAAGCGCAGCAAACAACGCCCAGAAGCGCACACCTGGTCACATTTCCGTCTATCTCCTACTATATACAACCCGAGCCCTGCTTCACTACCTATTACCTTCGAAGCACGTTACACCCCCTCCTCACACGTTCTCGAGAAACAAGCAAGAATAGGGAATACACATGGCCCTGGAATCAACCAGGAGACGCCGCCGACAAGCCCCACGCAACCAGCTGGAAGGAACATACGAGACGATCGACGTCTGATACCTAACCCAATTGTTGGAACATACATCCACCACACGCGAGTTACCAGTGCCACACGCTAGGTAGCCCTTACCACCCTGGTTACCCTGAACTCGGTAGCACATCTGGCATATTTTTCCAAATCCGGCTGTTCTTATTATCACCTTGTTCTAGGCCGCTGATGTTATTTCTGCATGATAGCGGTGTTATAATCAGCTTATCCAACCTCAGCTTGTGTGCTTCTGTTGCTTCCACATTCCTAGCGCTCTCAGGGGCGGGTATTAGCATGCTTCTAGAACTTACCCTGAAACCTCTGTGTATATAATTCACACCGGTTGATTTTCCTATCTTCTCCAAAATAGGCCTTGGTAGTGGAGGGTAGGGGCGCGCTCTGAAATCTCCCGTGATTCCGAGGGGGTCACTATTGTCCGTTTCTGGAATCACATGTGCCTAATGAATACAATCAATCAATAAATAAATAAATTCCTGCTTGCTCGCTCTTCTTAATACAAGCAAGCCTTCACCGCATCGTCCACTTCTACCATCTAATACGTCTGCTCTATATATTGCCTCAGAGGCGCATAGCCTACCGTGCTGCCCACCGCACCATTCCGCTGCCTACCACGTATGCCCATATACTTTGTTACCAATTTACAACACGATCATCGTGCGTCTGATAGTGCAACTGGGTCTGCCAATTTGTGTCACTGAAGCAGGCAGAAAGGTAATCAGACTATCAGAATGCACAGAGAGATCAGGCTGACGTGGAAACACTCTCTGATGCCTACGTGCGGGGAGGGACAGGGTGTGGCAGTGGATTCCGCTGATACAAGTCCCCCTTACCGCACCTGACGCAAGGAGGAATGCCAACCAGACTACCAGACTGCACTCATAGATCAACCCCAGGTACCCGCTGGCTTTTCAGGGGGACAGATGAATACACTAGCCCGACCTGAGGTACAAAAACCCTGTCGGTCACCGGAGCAGGACATGGTGCTAACCACAGCAACAGAATACACCGTATAGGAGGAGGAGTTGGTATGCAATTAGTGTCATGGGATCGCTCGTCATAATGGAATACACATTGCGTTTTTATCTTCGGGTCCTACCTAACCGTATAACCTCTGGCGCCAGAGGTTATACGGTTATGCAGCATGTGGATACACCAGAGAGTGCGGGTGGTTTGAAGCATTCAGATGAGGCTGCTCACCTTGGGGACGTAAATGGGGTTTCGGCCCTCCGGCCCCGGTTGCGGCGGATAATCCTGATCACGATTCGCCTGATATGATACTCAATGAGTACTACTGGGGGTTCAAAGACTATTTTGGAAGGTCTCATCGTTCTATATTGGGTGTGGTAAGGACAGTTTCTCAGGAATTGCCTCACCACCAACCTCGAATACAATATGTATGGAACCGAAAATCCTCCTGACACGTTGTCGATATACAAGCAAGAGGAGACAACGGACATGGCCACCCCACAATCAACCAGGAGTCAGGCCCAGGTGCACCTCTAGGTGTTGATAGACGGTGTACCTATTGGTCAGAGCGCCCCAGCTGCCCCAATTATCTATAGTGGGACAGACGTGTTGTGTACAGATACCCTTGTCAATACAAGGATTTTCAGATATGTTTCGAACTCTGTGGCTATTCAATTCATCTTGGTACGGTGTCGCCCCAACCTCTAGGGGCGTTGATACCTGAACATGGAGTCTGGGGGCACCCCGGGAGACCGGAATGTACACTATTTCAGATTTGTTATTGGGCTTAGAAAATGCCCAAACGGTCCATGGAATGGACATTTCTCAGCAGGATCAAGATATCCTACAACAATTTATTTTATTTTGCATGAACACCCCTACCCTCAAGGCTAGAACCAAATTTCAGTCTGGATGTACTTCTATGGTTGCTAAGGAAGCACGTTTCCGGGTAGGAACATGAAATCGAGATTCGAGATCCGTTTTGTCACCCCTATAAATGTTTCTATGAGGTTGGTGGTTTTGTCACCCATATTGTTTCTATAGGTACGTGATATGAAGGCGGGTTGCAGGGGAGCTCATTATGATGTACGATCCACACTGTATCCTCGGCGCACCAAGGTCCTCGGCAGAGATACCTAAAGGGCAGGGGTTAGTAGCTAAGGTCTAATCACCGCCCACGAAGCAGCTTTGAATCAATCATACCCTGATCTGGTAACTCAGATTTTGTCAATCCGAGAATCCCGACACACCAAGACCCCGCATCTCTTCACAGGTAGATTCTGTCATATCACTCATCTCTCCACACTGGGACCTTATACAGTACCGCCGATCATCTCACACTGTGATCTTCCCATACCGCTCATATCTTCAAACCAGGAAAATTCATACCTATAACTCCACAAGAGTCCCAGAAGCCCTAGCACACTGTCCTTTATACCTGTCATCTCTCTACACAATGAGCACTTGGACCCAAAAATCTTCCAACCTTCATCTTCCAGAGAACCAGTGCCTCTCTGCCTCTCTCAAATTCTCCTCCTCACACATTCTTAACCAGAAAAAGAGAAGAGACATGGCCCCCCAACCAGCCAGGGGACGCCGCCACCAAGCCCCAGCACGGGAAGTCATATACGATACCATGCGTGTCCGTCTACAACCTTCATCTTCCAGCGAACCAGTGCCTCTCTCAAATTTTCCTCCCCAAACGCTCTTAACGAGAAAAGAGAGAAATGGCCACCCAATCAGCCAGGAGACGCTGCCGCCAAGTCCCAGTACGGGTGGTCATTTACGACACCATCCGTGTCCGCTTCCCTGAGCCAATCTACGACACCATCCGTGTCCGCTCCCCTGAGCCAATCTGCCACACCACCCACGTCCGCCTACCAGAGCCCATGTACGACACAATCATCGTGCGTCTGATGGCGCAACAGGGTGTGCCTATTGATCACCCTGAAGTAGAAACCCCCTCCGGTGTAACTAACGCAGGGCAGAAAGCTAACCAGACTATTACATGTACATAGAGGCGAGGATCACGTGGAGGTACCCTCTGGTGTCGGGAGGGAGGGACATGGTATGCCTATTGATCACCCTGAAGTAGAAACCCCCTCTGGCGTTACTGAAGCAGGGCAGAAAGCTGACCAGACCACCAGACCCCCCCAGAGATCACTTTGAGGTACCCGCTGGCAGTACATGGTGATTAGCACGGTAACAGAATACAGCATGGAGGTGGGGTTGGTGTTGTTGGAATAAAGGATCAGGGTCATACGCAGACGCACAATATTGGGAATACTCATGCAGAATGAACAGGATGGCGACTGATAAGGAGGATATCATGGTTCCTTATATTTCGGGTTTTTGACTGGACGGATAAAGACTTGTATGTGTTGCAGTCGAACCTCTGTAATAGCATAACGTCGGGATTAGGATATCCTGTGCTCTCGGGGCAGTTATGCAGATATAGAGGCTTCGGTTTGATACTCTTGTGGATAGAAAATATCACGTGAAATTCCTGCTGAAGTACTCTACACTCAACCCAACTCTCCATTCAAGTCCTCCTACTACTATTGTTGACTCCACTACCCTCATTACCTCCGCTACCTACCTCTAACTACAGAGTATGATCAATTTGAATATCCATCTATGATAAAAGACTGTGTAGATGAAAGATTGTATAGATGGAAGAGTGGGCACTTTATAAGGAGTACTATTAAGAGTGAGCTCTGAGAAATTTACAATCACCAATCTGTTCCGGCAATCCGTTGCTCCGCTCTGTTTCTAATATATGTTCCCCTGTCTTTATTATCGCACCTTGTGTTATTTCCACATCAGGCCATTGCTGTTCAACTCGGCTGTAGATACCTGTTGTAGCTGAGAAGAAGTACGCCTCCGAATTTTCATTGGCCGGCCACTAGTTGTACAAATATAATTGTTAGCGGTTGGCATGGAAGACCCTAGGCATGCTATTAGGGGGATATGCTATAATCACCATAGCCCCCAGATCGTGCCAGGGGTCTATGCTAATAGAGCGGTTATGTTATTATCGAGGTTGCTATTTTAGAGGTTCGACTGTAAATAGATAAGCAAGTGGTACATAAGGGGATGGATGCCACTACTTCCATCATCAAGAACGCGGCTACTTTTCTAGTATACGAATCTACACACCTTCTCCATTCTCTCACGAAAGAGATTAGGGCTGTAGAATCATTTCTGCAGGTATCATTGGATTGCTCATCATAATAGAATATAAAGTCCGTATTTCTCTTTGGGTTCTAAACATATGACCTCTACAGCCAGAGGTTATCCTTTCGTGGAGCAGGTGGATACACCAGGGGGTACGGGTGGCGTGAAGCATTTAGATGAAGCTGCCCACCTTGGGGGCCAGAATGGGGGCTCGGCCCTCCGCTCCCGGTTGCGGCCGATAATCCTGATCACGACTCGCTTGATATGATACTCAATGAGTACTCCTGGGGTTTGAAAACTCCTCTGTGAGGTCACATGGTTGCACATTGGGTATAGGAAGGACAGTTTCTCAGGAATTGCCTCACCATGTTATGCCCAATATTTTCACATCTAGCTAGGAGTGAACTCCGAACTATACAATGAGGCGGGTCTCTGTATATTCCCTTGACTACCCACACACTGTGAAGCAAAGGGACAAGCGTACAGTCTCAAAGGAACATGCAGAACCTATGACTTGAGCATGCATAATCTAGGGACAGGGGGTTGCAGGATTTGCAAGAACAGATCTATCAAAACAGCCCAGGACCGACACCTAGCTGCTCAAAAGGGTCTCCTCATTAAAGGTATTCGATTCTGAGTGTTACATACAGCAATTAATGAGAACTGGATAAGGCCACCGTACTCAGCGCCCTCCCCCAAACCGGGTCTGAGGAAGCCCTAAGAACTCAGTAACTTAAGTGAATCTGGGTGACAAAGGGAGTCTTTTGAGCTGATTTGCCCCTCATTTGGGCAAGGATTGAGCAAGTAGATGCATGTAGATTCTTGCAATGCTATTGAGGAGAAAGCGGAAATCCGGCCCTAAATATATAGATAATGGCCCAAATAAATGACCTAGTACCTGGATTTCATGACCTTAGTCTGGTACTTCGTTTGACATATTAAACTCTTGACCTAGACCGTTCCGGATAGACTTGCCCCCAGGCCCTCCTCAACGCCTGCCCCCCCCCCCTACTTTTGGTGCATGCTTATGTATTATCCACCATACCCTGGTGTGTGGACTTGACTTCATGGTTTTTGCAACTATGCGGTGGGGGGGCAGGAAGTGTACCCAGACCCAGGTCAATCACATTATTCCAATTTAATACCTAGCCATATATCCTCATGCATTCCATATATTAGTCATATATCAGGATACCTCGCTTGAGTCCCTGGTCCAAGGCTCTTAGGCACTTCATAAATTATTCTCCGAACACGTGCGCAGCTTTTGAGCCCCCTATTGTCTAATTCTACCAAAAACCCATAGAGTTCTACCCTACAGCTATTGTGTTGCATATCCCCGTCGTGTTGCACTACCCCGTCGTATGCTGTAGCTATGATTGCATAGGGAACACCTTATGGCCTTCATCTACAGCATCCTTCCCCTGTTCTCGTGCCCAGATGGATTTAGTTCATTTGTAGCTCTAAATCGATCTCCACCGTATTCCTGAGTACTGGACCCTCACTTCATCAATCGAGCAATTACGTGATGCCACATAGGCAGTACAGAATTTATCTGCTATTATAGAGGCTATTGGTTTGAATTTGAGTTTGTCACCCATTACTACGATGCTAAAGTGCTGAAATATGGAAATATCGCTTGATTTTCTGAAATCGAATGAATCCCATTGTATCCATCATGTGTTGTCAAGTTATTTCACCCCAATAGTCCTCAATACTAGGACATTCGACTATTCCCACATACTGTTTATAACATCCCGCATCCAAATCTTGACCTCTACCATTCGAGTATCCTTCTATGGCCGGGTTGTCATAATATCTTGCCTGCTGAGTTTTAACCCTCGTACCATACTTACTTACCGGTACTTCTAAGTAACACTCAACCCCCTGCTTGGTAGCCAATCTGATAGTCAACTCTTATGGATGGTGATATATGAGATTGGGCGGGTTTGTGCCAACCAGACTATAACAATGGCCGATAGGGTATTGCTTCTTCGGGTAGTTGCACCGTTTACGGGACTAATTCTAGTCTAATCATGGCCTTTCTAGAACCCCATACGAGTACAGTGGGGTTGCTAATAAAGCGAGTTACGTGCTACACCCAACCCCAGCAAAATCTGGAGTCTCCAAAATGATTAATCCTACCTCTGGAGCGATTTGTTGGTTCATCCTGATCACAGGAATCTGCTGCTCAAGCACCGCCACCATTCAATCATGCATATCATATTGTATCTCATGGTGTGTTGATGACAGTCTAATCTTTTTAACATATCTCTTCCGCAATCTCCCTCATTGGCTCTGGCTTTGCAAACCTTCGTTTGTCAAATTCTCTGGAACTTCTACAACGCTGGGTTATATACCTCACCCTTGGGGATTCTTGTCCTTCGTCCTGACGGCAGGAATCTCCTGCTCCAGCACAGCAAGCATACAATCATGTGCATCATTTGCATCTTATGGTGCGTCGGTGAGAGTCCTATTATTTACAGGATCCAAAGGAAATAGAATATTTCTCCAGTTCGAAAGCAACTGCCTAAACAGCTCCTTCATTTATGGATACGTCTTTGCGAACATTGGTTTCTCAAATCCTCGCTTTGCAGTGCCAGTGTTTTAATTTTGAAATCCACCTAATCCTCAATAGTTTGAAATATCGTCTTGGCTCGAATAGGCTGTGCTGGAGTTTGTGCGCACAGACTGAGGGGCGAAGGCTAGGTAGTAGATGATAGTCACTTTAACTAGGTTTGGAAAGGGTCGGGTGGTATTATGAGCCGCAGGCCCGTGAGTTCAGAGTGCGCCGAGGGGAGTTACTATACATGTTCGCTGACGGACTGCCTGTCATAGTCCCGACAAGCTCGGGTACTGGTTCGGGGTCCATTGTCTGGGCGTGATTCGATTGAAGCTTGGTAACCGAGCACGATGCGAGGCACTATGCCCCTTCTCTGAGCAACCGCTGGTACTACTCCAAATACAGGACCGCCGCGAGTATCTATTATAGTTAATTACTCCTGATCCCTCTGCTCAGTGAACTTGCAGTGATTACTGTGATATCTCGAGCGAAAAACAGTTGAATTATTACCTAAATCCTAGGCAAACTTATCTCGCTGTATTGATAACTCCTGCCTTCCGGTTAATATGCCACCATTCGTCTTCAACAGCATAGTTCCATCTGCGCACCGTAGATTAATTATTCTTCCTGCCCCAAACCCCTGAATATAGTGTCTCGGCTTGACATGATAGCCTCTGATTTAAGAAGGTTGTTGGTACATATGGGGTCGCTGGCCGGGTGAGGTAGCTGACATCGGGAGTGGGGTTGCTACCACTGGTATCGGGGCTGTCGGTAATATATATAAATAGATACGGAACTCTAAGTGTCGTCTATATCTTCGTGTATTTGTTTTACTGAGTAAACCAGGAATAATGATATGCATGGGCTGTGGTAGGCACCACAGAGTCATAAGAACACTTCTCCCGCGGGATACAAAGGTATATTGCAGGGGCCACAAATGCTGCTGTTTACCTTCAGTACCACTCTCTAATAACACCTGCGTTCACCAAATAGTTGGGTCAAAGCCAATGTCTTTAACATCCATGGTTACCCATCCACAAGAACCGTCATAAAACTTCCAGCTCCTTGTCAATACTAATTAGCCTTGACCCGAAGCAACCGGAGCGGTCCAAAACCCATTTGCGTAAGGAATCAAAGGGCATGAACAAACACTTGGCAGTGTTGGCTCTGAAAGCTTTGTAGCACGTATGCCACCAATTGCAAAAGAAATGGCATGGTTTGATACCTTATTGTTTGCTTTCGACTCCCCAAGACCCGCATTTGATCTCCCCATAGCACAAGTGGAGCAGGCAGTCTTTTGCGGGGTAACCCCATCTCTACAACATATGCTCCGCATCACCCCCCTCTTCAAGTCCACTTTACAACTTGAATATAGTTAACTGAAACCTTCCCCCCGTAATACTACACTCATGCTACACTTACACATTTTCGCCAGGCTAGAATGCATATCTGTTCGTACACATCAGCCGCCGGGCGGCGTTACGAGATGAGAACATTTGCAATATAAGAACATATATCGGCCGAGTGCCCAAAATATGAAATTACGGGTAACCCCCCTCCCAATCTCAAAATTCATAAGCTACAGTGATAAGGATATCATCGGGAGGCAAAGGATTCCTATGACCAATATATTCTTGTATCCAAGGGGGAAGTACCTACAATTTCATATCTGGGTGGTCAACCCATATTCTTACACTAAAGATGTTTTGATATCGGTCCCTTCTTATATTAGACTTTATGAAGTCGGATAATGTAAGCGACCGGGATCGGCCGCACTATATGGATCGGTGCGTGAGACATCTACCTGGTACACTAAAATAGACGTCAAATATCCTAATGTTCTTCAATTAAGCTCAAATTTGAAATAGGTCACATAGACATATTAGTGACCCTATGCTTGAAGTATAGGGTGGCAGGCAAAAGATTCAAGGTGCAATATAGAGGGGGTCAACTAAGAGGTCAGAAATATATACGAAAAATGATACCTTAGAAACTTGAATGCCTAAACAGCACGAACTTAGCCTGCAGGTGATGGGGACTGTCTAGGATGATTACAAGAGCATTGTGGAAATACATGACCCTTCATACTCTAGATATTGCTTCATACAAAATTAATGAGTAGCCAAACTATCACACTTGTAGACGAATGGCTTCCCGAATCCAGATCAATCGTATGATGAGTTAGATAGTGCAATGCAGGCCATCTATGGCTGAGTGCCATAGTGGAGTTATGAAAAATGGTGTTTATCCCGTACTCTTCGGGGATCCTTCCGTGAACAATACTTGTCAGGGTTCCTCCCCCCGATCCCCCTGCTGGCCTTAGCCACACCAAACATTCATCTGTGAGCGCCCTGCATAACTACCATCAACTATCCTAGGCATCATTAACCCCTGGTCTTCCTTGTAGCCTCCCTTTTGTTGTGATATCCATTTTGGCTCACCGGGTAGATATCTCACGCACGGTGCGGCCTATCTACATAGTGCGGCTGATCCCTGTCGCTTAAGTTAATCTCGTATCGAAAGTCTACTATATGGGAATGACTCTCTGATATCCCTGTATAGAGAGTGTATGGTCGATGCCGAGGTAGTTCAAGTTTGGTACTGACTGGCTACTTTCCACTATATCTGCCACGCCATCGTCGCATAACATTAAATCGAAATATGTATAGAATTTTAAAAAATAAAAATAAAACCCCCCACGCCATAGCTGCAGAAGTTTGGAGATATCATCACTGTAGGTATAAACGTAGATACCTACAGAAGATCGTCTTAGACAAAAATTACAACCTACAAACGACCAACCCCATGATGGGAACCGAGACAGACATTTCACATACCAGAGAAACTCTAGTAACTACCGTAACTTTTGCCTGCGCGGCTCGCCAGGCCTTAACCTTCGCCCATTGCTACCTCTGAACTTGTGTAAAATTCTATTCTGGGCGTACCTAGCTGTCGTGGTACTACAGTGAGCATGAACTGCCACATCTATGAATAGTTGCCATTGGGTCAATGAATTAAATCTCCTCGCCACCCGCACACACAGGTGTTTAGAGCTAGCTACCCGTGAGCCATAGTTAGAGTCTTCATATTTTTATTTATTAATTGTTTTAAAAAAGCTTAGTACTCGTATGAGGAGGCTTCATAGTCGTACTACCTGATAATAACATTGATAACTCCGTATTAGCTTTATTTATTCCGAATTTCAGTAATTTAAAATCCTTGCCTACTATCTCTGCAGGCCCGGGAGGAGGATACTAGGTATCGATGCCTCCCGTAGACATTCCTTATGCGCCCACGAGGGGCCCGGAACATATCCACTACACCCACGTTACCCTTAAGTGCGGGATAATCTTATTTTCTCTCCTGAGGTACAGTCTCTATAATACGTAATTTATGTTTCTGTCATAGGTTGTTTGATCCTTTCTGGGTGTGATATCATTAGTTTTGTTGCGGTTCTCTCACGATGTTCTCATTTATGGAAGGTGGTGGAGTGGGCGAAGGTGCTGGAGGCGGTGAAAGTAGTTGAGCAGCCGAATGCGGTGGAGGTG
>Ga0307511_10003701_pt1 | contig 15632 bp, 11 predicted proteins | sample 13_EM_MG_FD_200266 | JGI IMG/M metagenome (GOLD analysis project Ga0307511, IMG submission 200266) | Populus trichocarpa ectomycorrhiza microbial communities from riparian zone in the Pacific Northwest, United States - 13_EM | ecosystem: Host-associated > Plants > Roots > Unclassified | place... | reverse complement strand
CATACCTTGCATCATTTGCCCTCATAAACCAGAAGGTTCTATGTTTGTAATGGTGAGCGCATCACATTTCTTTTCCTTTATATGATGAAGAAGATGGTGCTTTAATAATTAAAAACAAAAACCTCTTTTCAGGTAAAATTGAATTTGACTCTGTTGGAAGGCATAGATGATGATGTGGACTTCTGTCTTAAGCTGGCTAAAGAGGAATCAGTCATGGTACTCCCAGGTAATCAATGCCAATGGCACAAAGTTTCTGATGTGGGGTGGGCTATATATTGATGACAAATGTGAGCTTTATAGACTTTACAAGCTTAAAATGTGAACTCTAAATGTGTTCATTCTTGGTGTCCTTGTAGAATTCACGTCATCTTACCTAACAATTTAAGCTTTAATTTGAGTATCACAGTGCACTGATGATTGATCAATTCAATCATCGACACTCATCCTGACAACATTGTATTACATCTTGCAGGAATTGCTGTAGGAATGAAGAATTGGCTTCGCATAACCTTCGCCATTGAGCCTTCAGCACTTGAAGTTGGCTTTGAGAGGCTAAAAGTCTTCTGCCAAAGGCATGCCAAGCAGTAAGATTTCATCAAAGTATCAAGCAGCGAAGAGAATCAATAGTTGCTCGTTGATTCTCATGCTCCAATGTTAGATTTACTAGCCATTCTGTCAACAATAAGAGGTTGTGGAGATGTACAACTTCTCGTTGGATCTCCAAGGTGCAATTGCTTATCATCAAAAAACTTTTCTCGCAAACTCTACGTATCAAGCAGTGAAGAGAATCAATAGTTGCTCGTTGATTCGCATGCTCCAATGTTGGATTTACTAGCCATTCTGTCAACAAGAACAGGCTGTGGAGATGTACAACTTCTCGTTGGATCTCCAAGGTGTAATTGCCTGTCAGAAAATTATCTCTCTTAAACTCTACTGTGAAGTGATTTTCTTGCCTCAAAAAACCTTTTGACATTGCTTTTACATGTAGCCTGTCTATTTGGCCCGAGACTAATCCCATTTCGAGCCGAGAGCGTGGAGGTGAAAGCCCTCCCAACAAGTACACTTCTAAAGGGGCAGTGTTAGTGTTTGTGTGTATAATACTGAGCTGCGTAATGCTTTTTACAAATTTTTTTATTTGAAAATAAATTAAAATAATTTTTTTATTTTTAATTTCAACATATAAAAATCATTGTAAAACATAAAAAAAAATCAATTTGATACTTTTATTTTTTAAAAAATACTTTTAAAAAATATCTAAAAACAAACTCAATCTCAATCTCAAACACACTCCGAACTCTATATTTTTTTCAATATATGTATATATATTCTTTCTATTTTTAAAAATCAAGGTGTTTGATGAAGAACTTAATTTTACAAAAAAATAAACCAGCTATATATATTAAAAAAAGAAGAAGTAAAAACTGATTATTATAGAAATATTCTTTAACATTTTTCAAATAAGCTAAAAGCAAATATAATATTGATCTCAACAAGAAGAATATATTTAAATTATATAAAAAAAGAGAGTTGTTGTCCGTTTACTTCATAGGGCAGGAAAATAATTTTGGTTAGGGAAGATTGATGTAAACTCTTATGCTTTAGAAAGTCTTCGAATTAAACTTGGATACTTTTCAATGGTATTTATTTACCCTTTTCACCATAAAATAACATTTCTATGAATTTGTATTTATTTTTGCTACAAAGCCTACGTACCAAGAACAAACAAACAATTCGGCGATTTCGTGAGAAATCTTCGATCACGTTACGTTACTGCAAAAATCTTGTCAAGAACAAATATTTAACTATCTCCTTGCCTGTTGGTTTTGAACGCATCAAGGTTTATACGCATTAAATAATTAATGGAGAATGTCTTTAGTCTAAGGTATCAACATCTTTGCATGTAATTACCTTTTCTTTTTCTTTTTGGGAAACCTTAAAAGAAGTGATTTACTTGTGATAATAGTTATGAAATTCAGCTCCGTTTCGAAGTTTGATTTCGGTTGCTTTTTAAAATATTTTTTATTTTGTAATATGTCAAAATAATATATATATATATATTTTTATTTTTTTAAAATTATTTTTAAGTTCAGCGCATCAAAACAATCTAAAAAATAAAAAAAATAATTTTTAACAAAAAAAATAATTTTAAATTTTTTTGGAAACGCGGGTTAACTTGTATTTCCAAACGCTTTTTTTTATCTGAGATGGATCCAACCCGGATTGTTGATTCATTTATCTAGATAAATGCAATTTTTTATTTTAATTTTTTTAAAAAATCTTGAACAACATTAGTTTAGTGATTTTTTTTTTAAATTCTTCTACTGATGTAGTCAGAGCTCGAGTCACGAGTTAAATAATTAAAATGTTAAGCAGGATTTTAGAACATTGCTTGCAGGTATAGTCTTGATTAGATTTATGATTTATTTTTCATTTAAATTAATCCATAATGTGTTAATGATTAATCATCAATTAGATTCTTTCATAATTTATAGGTTGCTCTGTGGGCATCAAAACATGAGATACCATGAACAAATACAACCATCCACTACGTGTTAATTGAACGTGAAGTTTGACCAAATTAGAAGAGGCTATTTAATAACGTAGCTGTGGGTGAAATTCATCTTCAACAATTAATATATATTATAGTTTGATTAAAAAAAAATGATTTATAATTATAGGAACCACTAACTTTGCAGGCGCGCCACAGGTTTTGGAGGGGATTTATAATGAATATGAAGATTTTTTTTTAAATACTAATGTAGTTAATTGATTTTATTTGTATTGTTCATATGAACATGAATAATAATTTTTTTTATTTTTTTAAAAAATTAATTTAAGGTAAATTAAATTTACTCGTACTGTAATCTCAATTTTATTCCTGATAATATTTTATCTAATTTCATTGCATGCTCAAAAAATCATGAAAACTGTAGTTCTTGTCGGATAAATTTTATACGTAATGGAATTGTAGATAGTTTAATGGAACAATAAATTTTTTTTATATATAAAGTATAATTTATTTCATGATGTAATGACAATAGTTAAAATTACAATATTTAAATTAAAAACCATAAATATTAATATATATTTTTTAAAATTATTTTATAACCCTAATTTCAAAAGCATTCTTAACCAAATACCTTAAACTACCTTTTGTTCAACCTCAATTTTAACTACAGTTTTAACCAAATATATATTTTTTCAACCCAACCTCAACTAAAAGTAATTTTTATAAAATAATTTTTTTTCAAACCACAACCACAACAGCTACTGCAATACCAGACACACAAACATGTCACTTTATTTATATGTATTTTTTTCAAAATAAGCTCGGAAAGATAATTAATAGGATGATATTTATTATTATTCTAAAAATATTATAAAATTTCTCAGCCACTAGATTAACTTACAATTTTATATATATTTTATCATACTAGATTTTACACGATCCAATCTAACAAGATTTTACGATATGAAAAAGAAAATAAATGGGTGGGCTCCACTCAGAGAATCCAATGAATCTAACCATCCACTTGCGTGTAGGCTATATATTAATACATGCAACAACAGCAGCATCGGCCACCCCCTTGCCGGCTTCAAAGACAACCTCAAGAAACCCCACGGGCCACAACAACATAGTTGTAATTAAGAGATGGAAAACGGATCAAAGAAATGGGGTTTTCAAGCAAACAAGAGCCTCAGCACATCATCAGCAGTCACAGTCCGTGGAGTTCTTAATGTCTTACAGGACAATCTCAACAAAGAAGATACAAGACAGGTCATGCCATTAGCCCATGGCGACCCTTCTGCTTTTCCTTGTTTTCGTACAACAACTGTGGCCGACGAGGCTGTTGTTGACGCTGTGAGATCTGCCAAGTACAACCATTATGCCCCAACTGTTGGTCTTCTTCCTGCTAGGAGGTAACCCAACCACTTTGACAGATTCTTGTGGATTCAGTTTCTTTTCTTTCGTTTTATTTTGTGGGGGATCTTTGAGGGTATTTTTATGCGGTCCAAAGGATCAATGAATTTTCATCATTTTTAATTTTTCATTGCTATGACATGATCATGGAAATATAATTAATATTGGTATATTACAAGGTTCTGTTTTTGCTGCATTTCCTTTTCCCGGCATGGATTGTTGAACATCTTTGTGCTACAAGCTTCATTTGCCTTTTGCTAGATTCTGTGGTGGTATGAATCTTAGTGTTCCTCTTGTGCTACTCATCATCTTGCTTTTGCTCATGGTTATAAAACCTTTCAGGCTATTCAGGATTTATGACCCGCTGACCCGAGATGGTCTCGGTATCGTGTTAAACTTGATTTTTTTAAAGCCAAAACGACATTATTTCAATGTTTATTTAGTCATTTTTTATAAATAATGATATCGTTTTGTTAAAAATTACGTGGGGTCTGCTTTTATTGAGTCAATTACATCTTTTGTATTCAATGTTTTTGAAAAGGACAATGGAGGATTCTCATTGAAATCGAGCTGCTTATTATTTATGTCAAAAATATCTGCACGTTATTATTTTATTGCGGTGGTGCTTGCTTCTAGGCTTTGAGTGCTTGTTCATTGTTGTACTTCAGTCTTTTCTTTGTTTTTATGCATTGATTTTGTAGCAGATCGAGACATGAAGGTAAGAAGGTGCTTCACGGGGTTTTGGCTAACAAAAAAGGAAAAGCAAGGAGAATCTTTCTTTAATTATTTTTCTATTGCTAGCCTACCTAACATTTTTTCGTTTTTATATGAAAGTTTTAAATTCTAAAATAATTTAAAAATATAAAAAAATATTAATTTAAAATTAAAAAAATTTAAATTTTTTAAAAATACTTTTAAAACATAAAAATAAAAATAAAAATAAAAATAAAAAGGTTGCTCCATGCAACTAGATCGTCTCTTTAGACATCTGCAAAAGCTTTAGTACAGAGCAGGCAACCTCTACTATTTGACATGAATGCTTTGCCTACCACATCTGGGACCCACCAGTTTGTGGGGGCCCACCAACCAGGTTAGAAATGCTTAAGACCATTGTTGATGTGCATGCTTGCTAGAAGGAGGATCTTGAAGTCTTTGTCAGGGTGTCGTCTTCTAAAACTATGATAAAATCAGGTGCACTATCCCGGCCACTTATAGTTAATAGGTGAGCTGACTAGCAGGAGGATAGAATATTAGGCCATTAGGACTTGCATTCTGCTCATCCTACGTAGCCTGACATTTTTATGGTCAACAAGTAAAACCTGCCATTTTCCTTTTGTCTTCATGTTCCTTCAATAATTTAATTGCTTCAAGAAAATTGATGAACAAATTTTATCAAACTTCAATGGAATTGAAGTGTCCAATGTGGAGCTTTGATGGTTTTTCTGATTTGTATTTCTGAGTGTTTTTACATTTTCTATGCGTAGCTCTATTTTTCATAGATCTTTGTTTTCTTTTAGTTATGTAACTACTCCGATATGTAACATAAATCACACAAGATGGAAACGTATTTTGTTGGCGGGAAGAGACAGAAACATAAAAATAAATCTGTTTTTGAAATAATTTTAGAATGAATTTATGTTCTTTCATAACAGGAAAGGCAGAGAGACATGTCCACTCTCTTCCAACTCTCTCCATCTCTTTTGATCCTAGACAATAACCAAACATTATCCAAGTAAACAACCGCAGGTTTTTGTTCCAAGACTCAGTTGTATTACAAGCTTAAATTCTAACAGCAACATCGTAATGCTATCTGTATTTTTTTTGATAAATGTGTTTCTTTGGTAATACACTATCAAATTTTAACTTCCTCTTTTTAAACAATTTGCAATTTTGCATCTGATTCTGTCATAGGCTTTTGTGAATGTGAAGCATATGTTGATCATTACCCGAAAATTGTTTATAAGTCTAAAATATTATGTTTGGTCTTTTTCGTGAGCTCTGTAAACAAGTTGATACCATGTTCTTTATTATATTCTCCTTGGAGTTTCAGAATTTACTGAAGAGGTTAGAAATGATGCTATTCATTGAATTATAATAGTGGCCTTCGTTTAATCAAGTGGTTGTAAAAGCAAACAGTTACTGAAATCCTATGAAACAAGACTCCTTGAAGGGCATTTCGTAATTGCCTGATTGAATGTAATTTTGTACTCTCTCACAGGAGTGTTGCAGATTTCCTTAATCGTGATCTCCCGTACAAGTTATCACCAGATGATGTTTTTCTTACACTTGGTTGCACACAAGCAATTGAAATCACAATAACTGTACTTGCTCGACCTGGTGCCAACATTTTGCTTCCAAGACCTGGATTTCCATACTATGAAGCTCGGGCTGCACATAGTCATCTCGAAGCTCGCCATTTTGATCTTATCCCAGAAAAGGGCTGGGAGGTTGATCTTGATGCTGTTGAAGCTCTGGCAGATGAGAATACAGTTGCCATGGTTGTCATAAACCCTGGCAATCCTTGTGGAAGTGTCTACAGCTATCAACATTTACAGAAGGTGGGTAAAACTAGTTTTCTGTTTTTCTTTTGCTTTATATTTCTCCCATTTGAACTGAAGCAAGGATATGATCCAATCCTGTTTTTTCTATGTAATCATTGAGAAACCTTATCAGTTCGCAAGCTATGATGCTGGTTTCTGCATTTTAGTCTCTTCATGTCTTTGCATGATACTGCACGGTTACATGTAAACGAGGGGTTGCATAAATTGGAGCATGTGCTCACGTTAGCCACATTTTGTGTTATTTTGTTAATTACACTAATAATATTTTCTTTTCGGCTACAAAATGAAGTTGTAATAGTGCCATTTTTATCATTTTTAGTTCTAGTAGTTATTGTTTTTTGTTTATTACTAGATCGCAGAGACAGCAAGAAAGCTTGGAATTATGGTGATTGCTGATGAAGTTTATGGCCATCTGACATTTGGGAATTCTCCATTTGTGCCAATGGGAGTCTTTGGATCAATTGTGCCTGTCCTTACACTAGGGTCTATCTCAAAGAGATGGATTGTTCCTGGCTGGCGGATTGGTTGGCTTGTCACAAGTGATCCTAATGGCATCCTTCAAGAATCTGGGGTTGGTTCTCTTTCTCTCTTCCCCATTTCTCAGAGTATATGAATTGGCATTGTTCCATTATGTGGGAATTGACTGGTTGTGCCAACATGGTTCGAAGCCTTTTGTTCTTCTTAGTCAGAGAACCTCTGATGAATTCTGTATTTTTCGCCACTGCATTAACAATTTTGCTTGCTTTTCATAGGTTGTTGAATCAATCAAGGGATGTCTCAACATTTCCTCTGATCCTGTAACATTCATTCAGGTTTGTGATTCATGATGCTTTGCCGAAACAGTAAATTCATAGTGTTGAGCTGATCTTTCAGGCGCTGCTATAATAATATTCATCCTGACTTATGAGTGTAAACCTTCAATTTTCTTTCGATAAATTCTTTAACAGAGATGCTGTCTTTCATCTTGCTTAGCACCCCATGTCCCTTCGACTGCTTGTTTTGAAATATGACAAAGCTTCGCTATTTCTTAGGGTGCAATTCCCCAAATCATAGACAACACGACAGAGGATTTCTTCACAAAAATCAATAACATATTGAGAGAGGCCGCAGACATATGCTATGAGAAAATCCAGGACATCCCTTGCATTACTTTGCCGCATAAACCAGAGGGTTCTATGTTTGTAATGGTGAGAGTATCATATACTATAGATATTTTTTTTCCTTTACAAATGAAGAAGATAATTATAAATTAAATTACTTTTACAGGTAAAACTAAACCTATCTTCATTGGAAGGCATTGGTGATGATATGGACTTCTGTCTTAAGCTTGCTAAAGAGGAATCAGTCATGATACTCCCAGGTAAGGCATTTCATGGCGCAAAGTTTCTCATCCGTGGAGGGTTAAATTAGTGGGTATCACATTCTTAGAACTTCTCTTACTACCAGTTTTTCATTTCATACGCTAAACGAAAGGGGGAACACCAAGGAATAAAAGGAACGCCGGTATCGACAATCTTAGGCTTGTTGGGCAAATATGAGCTTAATTAATTTGGAAAATGATCTATAAACAAACTTTTGACACTAAAATTTGTTGTTGATACCGGCGTAAAGTGTTGATATCATCAGTTTTTCATACAAACGATGTGTCAAGTAAAGTGTTAAAATGATCGGTGTCCGACTCTCCTGTGAAAAATGAAACTGTTTGTATGAAAAACTTGTTATGATTTGTTTGTTTGTATAGCATTACACTAAATATTTGTGGGATCACATATGCATAATTTCTAAATGTGTTTATTGTTGGTGTTCAAAAGTTACTGAATTCAATATTGAAACTTGTACTGACAAACATTACTTGCAGGGACTGCTGTGGGAATGAAGAATTTCCTTCGCATAACTTTTGCCATTGAGCCTTCGGCGCTTGAAGTTGGCCTTGAGAGGCTCAAAGCCTTTTATGAAAGGCATGCCAAGATACAATAAGATTTTATCCAAGCATCGAGCAGTGAGAATTAATAGTTGCAAGTTGATTCTCAAGCTCCATTCTTAGATCTAGTGGTCAGTCCAGTCAAGAAATAAAAATGCCCTGCCTCTGTCAATAAGCAAGAAGGGTCTGGAGATCAGCAAGCTTGTTTGCTGCTAGTATCTCAAGTGTTACTAGTTTCTGAATGTCCTAATATAGTTGTTGTTCAATCAGGTATTGTGGTTAGTGAGATTTACCAAACATTAAAAAGGGCTTCAATTCCTATGTTTACAACCGTGTAATATATGATCTGCAGAGTGCATCTCTAGTTGTTTGAGAATCCTTGTCAGTATGTTTATATTCTGCCACCAAGTGTTCTAACAAGGAGAAGAAAGCCAAGCTCATCCATGCCTTCCACCAAGTAACCCCATTGATTTTCCGTACTGAAAGGAGATGTTTAAGAGTGTGGTTATGATTACTTTTCAAAGTACTTTTTACTCGGAAATGCATCGAAATAATATATATTTTTTAATTTTTAAAAATTATTTTTGATATTAGCGTATAAAAAATAAATTAAAAACTTTCAAATTTTTTAAAAACACTTTTAAAATACAAAACATGAACAAAAAGCCGGAAGCTTCTTTGTGATCAAAGGCTTGTGGCCAAGTAGAAATCCCCCCCTGTCTGTCAGCACACCAGTAAAACACAGAAATTCCTAGGCTAATCGCATTCAATTTCAGAATGTCCAGTTAGTTAAAAATGATTAAAAATGGTTGGTTTAACATGGACAAGATTTTATGGTTAAAATATCCTGCGGTAGAGGAATATTCAATTCTGTTCTCTTTCCCTTTCTTGGTCTCCAAATTTATATAACATCTTCAAGTCTCAGATTTGGGATTTTTAAAAGTTTTTAAGGACTTCAAACTTAAATAAAATATGTACGTCGATGGAATAAAGATGATGAGATTTACGTTTAATTATTAAAGTTCGAATATTATATTAAAGAATCTTTTGTAATTTAAGTTATTATATAAAATATTATTTATATTATTTTTTTAATAACTATGATAGTAGAAGTCTCCCTTGCACAGTGCTAAATGCAGAAATTCCAAGGTCAATAGCATTCAATTTCAGATTTTAAAAATGATAAAAACAAAATTGGTGGTTGGTGAATGTGTTTGATTGCAGGTTGAGCAGTGTGCACTTGTTTATGCTTCACGTGGACAGGATTTTATGGTCAAAAGACAAATGAGTTGTAAATTTTGTTTTCTTGGTCCGCAAGTTTATATCACTCCTTAAAGTCTCAGATGTGGGATTTCTGAGAAATCTCCATTAATATGAAGAGAAATAGAACTTCTCCATTCTATATTTGGTGGATAATAAGACAACTATGATGCTAATATTCAAGGAATGATTTTGAATCAAAATGTTATAAAAACAAGAACAAATATCATTTTTTTTTAATATATTAGCCAGGACAAAAATCATTTTTAATATATTAGAATAATAATTATAATAATAAGTGTGTGAAAATAACATAAATTATATATTTAAATTTTTATGTTGAGATGTTTCATTGAATTCATATGATGTTAAATTTAAATGACTAAAAGATTATGATTGTGTCCACCAACTTAAATTTTTAGTTGAGAGAGATTATTTTTGTTTGTTTTTGTATTTTAAAAATAATTTTTAAAAATATATTATTTTAATATATTTTTAAATAAAAAATATTTTATAAAGAAATTAACTGCTATCTCTGTCACTGCTGACATGATGCTAGATGGAGCTGTCACAGCTCAGTTTTTCTTTTTAATTTTTATATTAATGACTAAAAAATAATATAAATTATATTTTAAATTATACAGAAACAGATACCCAATTGTCTTTTTCCACCTTGGCGCTATTTTCACTGCATCTTCATGGAAAAGAAGAACTTTTGTTTTATACAAGCTTTGTCTATATATTAGCTTCCCTTTTGCACTCTCTTTCACACACACAACAAAGCAATGGAGGAGCATTCTGCAAAATGGATAATTAGAGGGAATGAGCTGTTGGATGAAACAGCAGCTACTAGTATCAGAGGTTATCTGATTATGCTGTATGATCATCTTGACAAAGATGATCAAAGGCCTGTAGTTCCCCTTTCCCATGGTGATCCCTCAGCATTTGCATGCTTTAGGACCAGTCCGGAAGCAGTAGATGCTATTGTCCATGCTGTTCAATCAGCTGAGTTCAATTCTTATGCTCCTACTATTGGAATCCTTCCAGCAAGGAGGTATTTGCTTCGGGTTCTTTTCCAATGCTTATTATACATTAGATATTAGTATCGCTGAGCCAAACTGATGCTTCTACTTTGATTTTATGAAAGGGCTGTAGCGGAATATCTTTCTGCAGACCTTCCATACAATCTATCAGCAGATGACATTTATCTCACAGTTGGTTGTACACAATCAATAGAAGTCATATTATCTGCTCTTGCTCGTCCCGGTGCCAATATTCTGCTTCCTAGACCAGGATATCCACTGTATGAATCACGGGCGAGTTTTAGCAAGCTTGAAGTACGCCATTTTGATCTTATACCAGAAAAAGGTTGGGAGGTTGATCTTGAATCAGTTGAAGCCCTTGCAGATGAGAACACTGCTGCCATTGTTATTATAAGCCCTGGAAATCCCTGTGGAAATGTCTTCTCTTACCAACATTTGAGGAAGGTACAGGTCTATCCTAAATCTATCTTGGCTGCTGCTAAAATTTGCTAGCACTGGACTCTTATATTTCAGTCGCATTACTAGGTTGCAGAGACTGCAAGAAAACTTGGGATTTTTGTGATTGCTGATGAAGTTTATGGCCATATAGCATTTGGAAGCAATCCATATGTACCAATGGGGGAGTTCGGATCCATTGTTCCTGTTCTTTCTCTCGGGTCTATATCAAAAAGATGGATTGTTCCGGGTTGGCGATTTGGTTGGATTGCAACTTGTGATCCTAATGGCATCCTTAAGAAATATGGGGTTTGTTTCTCATCTTTTCTTACAGATGAAGGTTGTTCTTGTTCATTCTGAAGCAAAGCAACTTGTCTAATTAATACCTTCATATTCTTACCAGATAGTGGAAAGCATTAAGAGCTATTTCAACATCTCAAGTAACCCTGCAACCTTTGTCCAGGTTCCTTTGGATCCATTTGTCTGCCTTTTCTCTTTCAGTTCTGTTAGGGACTGGACTTTCTCTAACCTGTAGCATTGATACTTGATATCATTCTTATCACTCCTGGAGGCTGATATGCAAGATTTTCTATTGTTAGACAAGATCATGTGTTCTTGTTCATTTTATTAGTCTAAGCCTGCTTATGCATTATTGATATCTAATATCTTGCTCATACCATTCAATCAATAATCCCGTGGTTTGTTTATCAGGCTGCAATTCCTCAAATCTTTGAGAAAACAAAAGAAGATTTCTTTTCAAAAACTATTAACATAATGCGAGAAGCCGCGGATATATGTTATGAAAAAACCAAGGAGATCCCTTGTGTTACTTGCCCACACAAACCTGATGGATCCATGTTTGCTATGGTAAAAACAAAGCAATCCTGAACTCAATTCTGGCCTGAAAGAAAATTTAGCATGGAAGTGAGATTCCTGATGACTTATATATGTTACAGGTAAAACTAAATCTTTCGTTGCTGGAAGACATTAGTGATGATATGGACTTCTGTCTCAAGCTGGCCAGAGAAGAATCTGTGACTATTCTGCCAGGTAAAGCATAAACAGTTTAGAATCATCTGGTAGATGTTAATATAACTGGGCGTGTGCTTTGATGGTTGTTTCTCCAATGTCTAATATGTTGCACGAGCATAGAAGATTGATGCAAGCTTTCTGTCAAGTTGGCAGTAATAATGTTTTGATCTCTGACGAATTGGGTGCAGGAGTGGCTGTGGGACTGAAGAATTGGCTCCGGATAACATTTTCCATTGAACCACAGTCTCTTGAACAAGGCCTCGACAGGATGAAAGCATTCTGTCAAAGGCACAGCAGGAAGTGATAAGATATACCAAGTCTAAGATCAAGTGATGGTGCCGACAATCTCTCAAGGTGCCATCAAGTTTCTTAAATTCTACACTACCTTATCTACTATGGAAAGTGTCTTAAGAGGACAGCAAAAGTTGTCCCATCTAGTCAAGAAATAAAAACCCATCTGCCTGTAAGCACATCAGAAGAGGGGGTGCTGGAAGAGATCAACAACTTCTCATGGTGTCACTGAAGTTCCTTCAAATATCAAAAATCAAAGTGTTATTACATGTTTGTGCTTGTAAAAAACCTGTCCATCGAGTCTTGAATAGTATGTAAGGGCAAGGAGCTGTCCCTCCTGTCCCTCTTCAGTCATAGAATTACAAATTTGCAACTTTCCTTGATTTTTCCTGACGTAATAAATTCTTGGATCCTATACATCAGTCTGAAACCAAGACACTTGGCAACATCTAGGCCAATTGTTGCATTTACGCCTTTCCACTTTCACCAAGAATTTCTGGCAAAACTAGGGCCAGAAGAAGTTAAGATAAGAATAATACGAGGCCAAAATATCAACAGAGCTATAATTGTCTCCATCTGAACATGAAATGTGACCAAGCAAATCTAATACCCAAGAAGGGTAGCTAAAGAAGAATCCCTCATCCTTGTGCCTGGTAAGGAACCTAACTGATACACCAATGGTTGCTTGAAAGATATCCCATGGAGACACTAATAAGCAACAACTCTTGCAGGGATTACTGGGGGGTTCAAGAATTAGATCCGAATAACTTTTATTAGAGTTGAGCAATCATCTCCTGAAGATGGCCTTGGAAGGTTGAAGTCCTTCTGCCAGAGACATGCCGAGAAACAATAGTTTTTTACACAATTACTAAACCTGACCCGAACTAACGGTTAATCTTAGTAACCAAGGTCAGGTTTTATCTCAAACTAGTTCGGAGGTTGATCCGGTAAAAACCGGGTTAATTTATTTACACCCTGTTAATTTGATTGATCTAACTAAACTCGATGATATCCTGTATAGTTAATTTCTAGGATTTTTAAAATGATAATATTTTAGTTTTTTTAATTTTTTTTTATCTAAAACAACGTGGTTTTTAGGATTGATCCTACAAACCAAAAACATTAAACCTTTGACCAGCTTGATAACTATGATTTTACAGAATCATCAGCAGATTCATGTTGAACATTAATCCTTGCTTATTATGCTAAGACTTCAAAATAAATATGCTACCATAACTGTAACTAACTAGGCAAGTGTGTTAATTGACAAATATTTGATCTATTTAAAATATTAAAAGCATTCATGTTAAAAGAATTCTATCCAGAATTGATCTATTTAAAACATTTTTATTTTTATTTTTATTTTTTTAATTAATCCGTATTAACCTATGAGACATTCTACCTGTATATATAATTTGGGTTTAATATCCATACTTTCAACAAATGCAATCCCACCATGACAAAGCCACAAAACAAAGAGTAGATTAGATAGAGAGGCCCATCACTTTCTTACCGTTGCACTTCTCCTGGCCCTATTGACCCCCACAATTCCCACCCTAAGAATTCAAAAGGCAACAAAAACCCTGTCTCTCCAACGGCTCCTTTCATTTCAACAAAACCCCAACATCAAAAACCCTTTCCTTTCTCAATCAAAAACCTCAAGAACCCTCTCCAAATCTTCACATTTACCAAGCTTTGCTTCTTCTTCTATCTCGAATCTCTCCAAAATCCCCCAAAAATCTGCCATTAAAGCATTCAAGAAATGGATACAACACCACCTTCTCATAGGTCAAACCCCAACTCTCAAGCAAAATCAGCCTCTCGTTTGTCAAGAATCACATACTCTATCGAACCAGAAGCAAAGCCTCCACAGCTGTCTCTAGACCTTATCCCTTCGTCGGAAAAGAAAACCCCATCAAGTCTTTCACTCAAATCCTAGACCAACTCTCTCCCTCTTCAAGAACAACTCCTCCTCTCTCCTTCTCCTTTGAGAAAATCAAGAAACCGTCTTGTCGACCGGTATGAGATGCCGGAGGAGGGTGTTTTAGAGAAAAATGGGTCTAGAAGGAGATGCAAAAGTAGAGGATCTCAGATGGGTTCTTTAGGTTGTGCTTCACCAAGGAGTAATAGAAGGTTAAGGGGAAGATTGGAGGTGGAGAGTATGGAAGAAAGGGACTTGATTGGTTTTGTGGATGAGGTTGGAAAAGTGAGAAAGAGGAGACATAGCGGCCGGTCTAAGAAGGAGAAGGAGAAGGAGAAGGAGAAGCTCTCTTTAGTCCCTTCATTGCCTTCTTCTAGCACCACTCCAAGTATGTAGAAATGTGTTCTCTTTTTCATTTTTTTGTTGCTAAGTCCTTTAAATCTGGATTTTGTTGAATTGATTTGTGCTATTTTGATGATGATTTTTGGATTTTAGAAGTTGATGAAGGTGATGGAGTCAATTTGGAGAGGATTGGGATGGTTGTTTATGATCTGATAATGTGGAAAGATGTGGCAAAATCAAGTCTTTGGTTTGGTCTTGGATGCCTATGTTTCTTGTCTTCCTGCTTTGCTAAAGGGATTAGCTTTAGGTGGATATCTCTTAATCTACTCTTTCTGCTTTGAATTTTCAGTTTGAGGTGCTATTAAGGTAGCTAAATCTATTCAATTTTATGTTTTTAAGCATTTTCTCTGCCATTTCACAACTCGGGCTTCTGTTTTTGGGTGTATCATTCCTCTCGAATTCGATATGTCAAAGGTACAAGTCTCCAATGTTATTGCAATAGCCAATAGATTATGTTTGTGTTCAAGTTCCTCTAATTTGGGTTCTGAGTATTGAGATTCTGATAATGTAATCACAGAAACAGTGTTGAGAAGCTGAGAAAATTTAAGCTGACAGAAGAGGACATTTTGAGAGTGGGTAGATTGATACTTCCAGCTGCAAATCTTGCAATTTTAAAGACAAGAGATTTATTCTCAGGAGAGCCATCCATGACCCTCAAAGTAATTACCAAATTTTCTTTGCATAATACTCTTAAAAACCTTTGCAATTTGATCAAACAGGCATTTAAAGAGCCTTCTATTTCCTGGTCACAGGTGATTCCTTTCTTGCTTCTTGGTGCGGAGTATGGTCATCTTGTAACTTTGAGGAGGCTTTGTGGAATTGGTATGTCAACTATAACAATAAA
>Ga0307511_10003700_pt1 | contig 15635 bp, 10 predicted proteins | sample 13_EM_MG_FD_200266 | JGI IMG/M metagenome (GOLD analysis project Ga0307511, IMG submission 200266) | Populus trichocarpa ectomycorrhiza microbial communities from riparian zone in the Pacific Northwest, United States - 13_EM | ecosystem: Host-associated > Plants > Roots > Unclassified | place... | reverse complement strand
GCGCCGTGTCGAGGGTATCGACGGCTTCCGGCGACAGTGGCAGCCCGTCCGGCCCCTTATCGAAAGCTTGCTTGAGTTGCTCGGCGGCGTCACCGGTCTTGTGCTGTGACTCGGCGTCGGCTCGCAGCTTCTGACGCTCGCCTTCGCTCAAGTGCTCGGACACTTCCGGCAGTGCGCGGTCGATGGCCTGGGACAGACGCTCCGCATCCGCAGCAGCTCGCCGCGCAAGCTCGGCACGCTGCGCCGTTTCGCCGTGGTGGCCGGGAAACATGCGGGCTTCGCTCTCGAGCTCCGCGGCAGCTTCCTCGAGACTGCGCTGTGCGTTGTCTGCCATGCCCCGCGCTGCCGCGAGATCGCCTGATTGCAACGCGTCGCGTGTGTCGTGCAGCCGCTCGACGGCCCTACCGGCAGCTGGCGACTGCCAGGCACTGCCCGGGCGTCGCGCCAACTCGGACGCGCTTTTTTCCAGCGCTTCCGCCTGCGGTGCCAAGCCACGCGCGCGTGCATCGACTTGCCCGCCTTGCGCGCGCGCTTGTGCGTTCTTGGTCACGGCCGCGGATTGATCGGCCAAGCGACTTTGTTCCGAGCCCAGCATGCCGAGCTTCTGACGAGCTTCGGCGAGTGCTTGATCCCGTGGCCCGAAGCGTGACTCCTGCAAGCGCACGCCGCCTTGTCCGAGTTGTGCTGCCAGGTCGTCGATCTGCTTGGCCAGTGCATCGAGATGCTGCGCCGCGGCCTGCAGATCGTGCTCCTGTACGGCACGCTCGAGATTCGCCAAGGCCGATTCGGCAGCCTCTTTTTGCACGGCATCACGATTCACGAATTCGCCAGGTACGCGCGTAGCCATGCGCGACAGACTTTGCGCCAGCTCCGCCAGGCGACGCTGGGCCTTGGCGATTTCGCGCATCAGCTCACGCTCGGCATCGGCGCTATGCGTCTTACCGAGTTGCGACAACAGACTCTCGATGTGGCGCTTGAGCTCGCGCAACTCATCCGCGATCGCCTTGGCCTCGTCGACGTGGGCCCTGGCCAGCACGTCGGCCAACAACACCACGTCGCGCTCGAGTTCATCCACCTGTCGACCATCGGCCTGCGAGCGCTCAGCAAGACTGCGCGTGAGGGGAGTGTGCAGCGCGAGCTCGATATTCAGCAAGTGCTCATTGCGCTTGCGCATGCCGTGCAGTTGATCCAGCTGCATGCCCGTGCCGGGCTGTGGGTGTTCGGCAGACTTTCGACTGACCGCATCGAGTTGAGCGAACCAACTGCGCAACCCGCGCTCCAAACCGGTAAAGCGCGCCTTGGCTTGCGAACCATCCTGGGGAACCGCACTGTCCAGCCGGGCACCGAGCAAGTCCACCGCCATGTCGGCGATCTGCTGCAGATTCGGTATCAGCTCGGAAAGCCCACGCCCCGGCTGCGCCACTTCGAGCGTGATCTCGCGCGATTTGCCCAAGTGTGGCCCGCTCACGAGATCGGCGTCGCGCGCCTCGAGCCACAGCACCAGCGTGTCGCCCTCGCGGGCACCGAGCTCCGCAGGAACCAGTTGCACCTCGGAGCGCAGTTGCCGTCGTGGGCCGCCATCGTCGAGTTCGGAGAAGATTTGGCGCTGCTTGTCGGAGCCATCTGCAAGTCGCGCGTACAGGTTCACGCTCGCGATGCCTACGTCGTCGCTGGCGACGAAACGCACGGAGATCGCTTCGTCGGGTGGGGCGAGACTGCCGTTACGCGGCTCCTCGATGCTGATCAGCGGCGTTTGATCCGGCGTAACCCGCAACGCAATCCGCCGTGGATCTTCGTAGCGCACGCCCCGGCCTTCGAGCTCGATGCGCAAGTCGGCCGCTTCATGAGCGCTGATGCGCGCCCGCAACGTGCCATCGTTGGCCGCTACCAGCGGCACGGACTGCAGGCCATAGCGCAGCGTCCCGCGCTCTGCGGGGATGAGTGGGCTGATCTGCAGTTCGAGACTTGTACCCACTGCCGCCTCGATGGCCTGTGGGTTTTCGAGCCACGTGTTGGCGCGCCCCAGATAGCTTGGATAAACGAGCTGAACACGCAGCTGCCCGACGACGCGCGCGATGCGCGTGCCATCGCTGCGCTCTTGCGCGGGTGCCACGAGCGCGCCGACGAACGCGCGCAGCGCCGTTTCGCGCAAACTGAGACTCGTGAACAGTCCGACTGCGAACACGCCCAACAACGAGCTTGCGTGCCACAGCCGCGACCACGGCACCACACGCCGCCGGGGCACGGCCGCCAATGCCTGCTCGACCTGAACGAGGTGAGCCGTCAGCAGCTGCTCGGATGTTCCTGGTGCCGCCGGGTGGCCGGCGAGTTCGAGCGCCGACCGCATGCGGTGCGCAAGGGCAGGGTCGGTCGCCTCCATGACGTCGGCGATGCGCGTGCCGCGATAGTGGCGCAGCGGAGCCAGACTCGCTGCCAGCCCCAGCGCGGCGGCCAGCGCTGCCGCACCCCAAACCAGCGCCGCACTGCTGTGCGTCAAGATGGGTTCGGCGATCGTCGAAGCGATCAGCACCGCAGTGGCAGCGGCGCCAGCCGCTAGCCCGAGTCCACGCAGAATATGGATCGACCACAGCCGCCGCGAAAGCTGGCGAGCATACTCGAGCACGTTGGGGGCGATCGATGACGGATCTTTCACGGCGTCACTGGGATGTGGCGGACCCCCATAAAGTAGGCGATGCTACGCCGCCTCGCATCCGTTCGCATCGAGGCACGCGCATGCAGGAGCCGTCAGGCGCAATATCTTCCCGAGAAGCTGGTCTGGCGGGCGACGAAGAAGTGGCCTCCCTAGAGCGGTTGCTCGCCAATAAAGCGCGAGAAGCCAGCGTATTGAGCCGCGAACTCTCCCGGCAGCGCGGCCTATTGCGCGAGGCGCTCGAGCGCATCGACACCACGACGTCCGCGGAATTGTCCGGGCTGCGCCGATCGCGCGACGCGGCCATGCAGCGCGCGATCGAGGCCGAGCTCGCTCGAGCCGCGCTCGCTTTCGAGCTCGACGAGACGCGTGCCGGCCTGCAGACGGTGCCAGCCTCCGAGGCTGTGCGTGAGATGCGGGGCCTGTACTCGCGGGTGGCTCAGCTCGAAGAGTCCGACGAGGCTCAACGCGCGCGGCTGCTGCTTGCAGACCATGACCGCGAGTCCGCACGACTGCAGGTCCAGCGACTCGAGCGCCAGCTGGTCGAAGACAACGAGCGTTACGAACTGCTATTGCTGCGCACACGTGCCGACGCCGAAGCCCAACGCAGCGCGCTGCCCACTGCGCCGCCGTCGGGAGCGGCGCTCATCCAGGACAGTGGCGGTTTGCGCGGCGAGTGCGACGGTCTGCGCGCCCGACTGCTCGAGTCTGAACAGGCGTTTCGCAGCGCGCTGCAACGCGCGCAAGACGCGGAGCAACCATTGCGTGAGGCTCGCGAGGCGCGAGAGCAACTAGCCGAGACGCGCGCCGAAGCCGCCGAACTGGCCGTGCTGAGTAGGGCCCGCGCCGCGCAGATTTCGGAGTTGGGTAGCGCGCTCAGCCGCGACCAACAGTCGGTCCGGAGTCTGCAACAGCAATTGGCCGCAGCGATCGAGAGCCAGCAGGCCGAGCGGCGCGCCCGCGACGCCGACGTCCGGTCTTGGATGGAACGGCTGCATGAACTCGAAGCGGGGCAAGTTGCGCGACCACGGGGCAGTGCTCTGTCGCAGCACTGGCCACGCGAGTTGCGAGATTTCCTCGCTTCGCTTCGCACGCCATTGCTGCAGCTGGAAGCAGCACTCGACGATCCAGCTCACGGCCGCGTGCCGGCCGCTCTCGCACACGCGGATGAGTCCCAAGCCGACAGCACGGCGCCCGGCATACATGTCGACGTTGCGGCAGCGGTCTACCACGAGAAGTTGCAGGCCAGTGAAGCGCGTGTCGTCGAACTCGAAGCCGCCCTGGCTGCACGCCACGCCGAGAGCCGCGATGCCGCGCTCTCGACGCTCAAGGGCGAGCTCATCGACACCCGCGCCGACGCAGCGCGTCTGTCAGACGACCTGGTCCGAGAGCGCACGCGGCGCCGCCGCATCGTCTTCACGGTCCGCGCGCTGCAGGCTGCGATGGACTCAGGCGAAGCTCCAGGCCCATGGATCGACGAGTTGATCGCGCTCCTGAACGAAGGCGTCTCGGTCCCGCCTTTCAGCCCGAAAGAGCCCCTAAAGAATCCTTAAAAGCACGCGCCGAGCAGCTGGGGCCACTCGGCGCGTCGATCCGAGCGGCGGAAGCCGCCCGGGTTGGTGCTGCTCGCAGTGAGCTGCTTACATGTCCATGCCACCATGTGGCATGGCGGGAGCGGCCGGCTTGTCTTCCTTGCGCTCCACGATCATCGCCTCGGTGGTAAGCATCAAGCTGGCCACGGACGCGGCGTTCTGCAGGGCGGTACGCACGACCTTGGTAGGATCGATGATGCCGTCCTCGATCAAGTCCGTGTACTGGTCAGTCGCTGCGTTGTAGCCAAAGTTGCCTTTGCCCGAACGCACCTTCTCGACCACGATCGAGCCTTCCAGCCCGGCGTTGTTGGCGATCTGGCGGATCGGCTCTTCGAGAGCGCGGCGGATGATGTTCACCCCGGTCGTCTGCTCTTCGTTGAGTCCGAGCTTTTCCAGCCCGCTTTGGCAGCGCAGCAGCGCCGTTCCGCCGCCAGGGACGATGCCCTCTTCGACGGCCGCACGTGTTGCGTTGAGCGCATCTTCGACGCGCGCCTTCTTCTCTTTCATCTCGACTTCGGTGGCGGCACCCACCTTGATCACGGCCACACCACCGACCAACTTGGCCAGACGCTCCTGGAGCTTCTCGCGGTCGTAGTCGCTGGTGGTGTCCTCGATCTGGCGTCGAATGGTTTCGATCCGGCCCTTGATTTCAGGCTTCTTGCCTGCGCCGTCGACCACAGTCGAGTTGTCCTTGTCGATCGTGATGCGTTTGGCTTGACCCAAGTCGCTGAGCGTCACGTTCTCGAGTTTGATGCCGAGGTCCTCGCTCACGACTTGGCCACCCGTTAGAATGGCGATGTCTTTGAGCATTTCCTTGCGGCGATCACCGAAGCCGGGCGCCTTGACGGCGGCCGTGTTCAGCGTGCCACGGAGCTTGTTGACCACGAGCGTCGCAAGAGCCTCGCCATCGACGTCTTCGGCGATGATCAGCAGCGGCTTGCCTTGCTTCGCGATGGCTTCGAGGACCGGCAAAAGGTCCTTCATGCTGGAGATCTTCTTCTCGCAGATCAGCAGATACGCGTCGTTGAGCACGACTTCCATTCGATCCTGATCCGTCACGAAGTAGGGCGACAGATAGCCGCGGTCGAACTGCATACCCTCGACCACATCCAGGACCGTCTCGAGGCTCTTAGCCTCTTCGACCGTGATCACGCCTTCTTTGCCGACCTTCTGCATGGCGTCGGCGATGATCTTGCCGATCTGCTCATCACCATTGGCCGAGATGGTACCAACCTGGGCGATCTCCTTCGGGTCCTTGGTTGGCTTGCTCAGCTTCTCGAGCTTCTCGACGATCGAGCGCACGGCGGCGTCGATGCCGCGCTTGATCTCCATCGGGTTGTGGCCCGCGGCGACCATCTTGCTGCCTTCGCGGTAAATCGCCTGCGCGAGCACGGTGGCGGTGGTCGTGCCGTCGCCAGCGACGTCGGACGTCTTGCTGGCGACTTCGCGCACCATCTGAGCGCCCATGTTTTCGAACTTGTCTTCGAGTTCGATCTCTTTCGCCACGGTGACCCCATCCTTCGTGATGGTGGGTGCGCCGAAGCTCTTCTCGATAACCACATTGCGACCGCGCGGTCCGAGGGTCACTCGGACCGCATTCGCGAGCGCGTTCACGCCAGCCAGGATCTTGTCGCGTGCCGCCGTATCGTAAATGATTTCTTTCGCTGCCATGTATCTTCTCCTCTACGAGCTGAGCTCAGCTGGATTTCTATTTTTCGACCACGCCCAGGATGTCGTCTTCGCGCAGAATCAGGTGCTCTTCGCCGCCGATAATGACTTCGGTCCCACCGTATTTGCCGAACAAAACACGATCGCCGACCTGGATGTCGAGCTTGCGAACTGAGCCGTCTTCCAGCACTTTGCCCGCGCCCACGGCGAGCACTTTGCCTTCGACCGGCTTTTCCTTGGCGGTATCTGGAATGATAATTCCGCCTTTGGTTTTCTCTTCTTCTGCGATACGCGAGACGACCACACGGTCGTACAGGGGACGAATCTTCATTGAGGTTCCTCCGTGGCTATTGCTGCAGTTGCAGGGAGAAAGACTCGCCGAACCACGACGGGCCTCAACACCCGGCTGAAAGCGGCGCGCAACATAACCCGCGTCTATGTCGAGTCAAGAGGATCAGCGGTATTGCCCGCGCGTCCGTGGAGTGGAATACTCAGTAGATACGTATGTCAGGTGTTGAGGCCTGCGTAGATGTTCGACTCTTCTTTCGGGATCAAGTGACCGAGGCTCTGAGGAGTCTCGACGTTAAGACGGAAGAGGCGACCGAACACTATCTAGTGAACCTGCTGGCGGGCTTCACCGTGTCCGACAGGATACATGAGATGGCCACGCCATTCGTCGAGCTGCTCGCGAAGGCAGTGGCTGTCACGGGCCCCGAGCGCATGAACCGGATGCGCAGCCTGGGCGACGCTGCGCTGTTCGTTTCGGGCTTTCTATCCGACAGCTGTGATCGGCGGGGCATTACGCAGCCCTACGTGATCGCGATCGGCGCACGAGCGTACGGCGAAGTAGGCCGAGTACGTCCGAGCATCGCTTCGGACGGCGGCCCTGCCAATCAGGTGTTCGTGGAGCTTGCCAATCGGTTCGAGGCGTTTTCGCGCGTGCTCGACGAGGTACGGGAACAGACGGCTATGTGCACCGACGGCGAGCTGGTGCGCTTATACGAGCGCTGGTGCACGACCCGATCGCCCAAACTGTTTCGCAGGCTGCATCGCAGAGGCGTCGGTGCGGTGAAGCCGAAGCCGGACGTGATCGACGATCCCAACTGAGCGGCCCAAGCGCTAGCTGTTTTCGTCCGTCTTTACTAAGCCGCCTTGGCTCGATAGCATTGATGAGTTGTCGCTGAGTCGGCGACGCTCAGGCTATGGCGTTTCTCAAGATCACTTCGCCGGAAGGAACTGAGCGCACCGTCGAGCTAGTCGAGCGCAACACGCTGGGACGGCATCCAGACAACACCATCCAGCTCTTGGATCGGATTGTCTCGAAGAACCACTGTCACATCGATATCGTCGACGGTCAGTACACGTTGATCGATCAGGGTTCGTTGAACGGGACATACGTCAACGGCGAGCGCGTTCAGGGCACGCGGGTGTTGCGCCCCGACGACGAGGTCAGTCTCGGCTCGACCAAGATCGTCTTCGTCGGCGCAACTGCCGCAGTCGAGCCTCCAAAACCACCGACCAGCCCGAACTTCGGAACCACGGCCGTGGCCGGTGTGCCCGGTCGCGTGACCATGTCGCCCGGCATGGTCGAGAGTCACATTCGCTCGAAGCTGACCCAACAAGCTTCACAAAATTTCATGCCGGAGCGTCTCGTGCAGGACGAGGCCGCGCTGCGCCGCGATTACGAAAAGCTGCGAGTCAGCTTCGAGCTCACGCGTGCGATCGCTGGTGAACTCGATGTCGACAAGCTGTTGGCCAAGATTTTGGCCACGGCCTTCGAGCTGTTGGCGACGGACCGCGGCGTGGTGCTGTTATTCGACGATCGCAAGCAGTTACAGCCGCGCTGCGTTCGCACCAAGCGTGGGGCTGCCACCGAAGAGGTCGCGCTGTCCACGACTATCATCAACGAGGTGCTGCGGGACCGGGCCGCGGTGTTGTCGAGCGACGCGTTGATCGATTCGCGCTTCAAGGGCGCACACTCGATCATCATGCAAGGCATTCGCTCCAGCATGGCGGTGCCGCTGATCTACTCCGACGAGCTGCTCGGCGTGATGGTGCTCGATTCGCAGGTTGCCGCCAACGCCTTCGCCGACAAGGATCTGCAGCTGACGCAGGCGCTGGCCAATCAGGCGGCCGTAGCCATTCAAAACTCGTTGTTCGCTCGCAAAATCGAAAAGGAAACGCTGACCCGTGAGCGTTTCCAACGCCTGCTGTCGCCGGCCATCGCCGAGCTCGTGGTGAGTGGTGAGTTGGCCGTCGAAAAGGGCGGACAAGCGCGCGACACGACGGTCTTTTTTAGCGACATTCGCGGCTTCACTGCCATGAGCGAAACGCGTACCGCGCAAGAGATCGTCGATATGCTCAACGAATACTTCGAGCAGATGGTCGAGATCATTTTCAAACATGAGGGCACGCTCGATAAGTTCGTGGGCGACGAGATCATGGCGCTGTTTGGTTCGCCAGTGTCACATCCCGACGACGCGTATCGCGCGGTGAAAGTCGCCGTCGAGCAGGTGCATGCTCTCGAAGAATGGAATCGGGTGCGCGTGGCCGATGGCGAGCCGGCCATTCATATTGGGATTGGCATCAACACAGGCAGTGTCGTCGCCGGCTATCTCGGCAGCAGCAAAGCCCTCGAGTACACCGTGATCGGCGATGTGGTGAACACCGCTTCGCGGCTATGCTCGGTTGCAAAGGCAGGACAGATCATCATCAGCCGCAGCACCTACGAACTGGTTAAGGACTACTTTACGACTGAAGAGCTTTCGCCGACGCAGGTCAAGGGTAAGGCGCAAGCGCTGCAGGTGTACAAAGTTCTCGGGGAAAAGGCGCCACGTAGGAACTAGGTCGGAGCTAGCCGCACAATAGGCGCAGCATTCGAGCCTTGCCGCTTATTTTGACCGCGATTGAGACACCTTCTTACGCTGTCCGGGGCGTACGCTAAATTTCTGACCAAACTCATGCGAACCCGCACCCAGCGCATGCTCTTGGTTGCGTCGTTGCCCACGCTGCTGGTGGGCTGCGCGAGCGCAACGCTGCTAGCGGGCTGCGCGAGCGCAGCGCCGGCGACCAAGCCAGCAGCGGTGCTGAGCGCCGAGCAGCGCGCACTCGATGCGCGCCAACAAGAACAAGCGCGACGCATCTCCGAGCTGGAAGCGCGGATTGCGTTGCTCGAGGCCGATGCGCGCCAGACGCGCGATGTCACACCACTACGCTCGGGCGAAACGATCCGCATCGGTATGGCGCGCCCAACGGCGCCCGAAGTGCCCGTGGCCGAGGCCAGCGCGCCGATCGATACGCCGGCACCGCGTGCCAGCAACGGCAGAGTCCAGAGCCTGCGTTTGTACGGTAAGCCGGCCGCCGGAGCGGCGTCGAACCGGGAAGCGTTGCCGCCGCTGCCGATCGTGAACGAAACCTTGCCAGTGGTGCCGCTCCCCGAGCAGCGCGCCAAGGCCCAAAGCGCGGCGCAAGAACGTATCCGCGATGGCAATGACGGTGCACCAGCCGAATATCGGACTGCGCTGCATCTGCTGCAGGAACGACGCTTCGACGAAGCATTGAATGGATTCTCGGCGTTCATTGCCGCCAATCCGGCGCACGCACTCGTACACAAGGCGCTGTACTGGCGCGGCGAAGCTCGCTACGCGCAGCGCCAGTATGCAGAAGCGCTCTCCGAGTTCGAAGCAGTCCTCGGACGCTTTCCGCAGAGCGACAAGGCGCCCGACGCCTTGCTCAAGATGGCATTGTGTTTCCGTCATCTTGGCGCAGAAGACAAAGCACAGACTTCGTTTCGACGTTTGCGCGCCACGTATCCAAACAGCCAGGCGGCGAGTATCGCCACCCGGGAGGGCTCGACATGAGACGGTACACGCTGCTGCTGTGCGCACTTGCGCTCGCGTATCCTCTGTTCGGTCGCGCTCAGGAGGGTGGCGACGTCGAAACCAACGACTATCGCGACTACTTCGGCGAGCCGTCGGCGGTTGCGTCGGAAGGCCCGCATTCACTGGGCGAAGCCCGACAGCAAGGTCGAGCCTATCGCTTGGGGCAGACCGGCAGCGTATATCGCCGACCGCAGCAAGACATGCATACGGTCCAAGAGGGCGACACGCTCTGGGACATCTCGGAACGCTACTTTGGCGATCCTTGGCACTGGCCCGAACTCTGGTCGTACAATCCCGAGATCACCAATCCGCATTGGATCTACCCGCTCGATCAGGTGCGGCTGTCGGCGGCGGCTCTCGATCAGAACCCAACACTGAGCACGACACCCGCAGTGCAGCAGGCGCCGGCAACGGGTTTCAAAGAGCCTCCACAAGGCCTTGCTACGGACCAGGCGCCGCGTGTCACGGTACCGGCGCATCTGCTCAAGGGCGACACGGTTTTTCTTCGCGATGAAGGCTACCTCGACGACGACGACATCAGGGCGAGCGGCCAGATCGTGGCGGGCGGCGAAGAGCAGATGTTGTTGTCCGCCAGTGACCTCGTGTACGTGCATTTCAAGGCTGGGCAAAACGTGCAGCCGGGCCAGCAATACACCGTCTATCGGCCAGTGTACGCGGAGGAACGCGAGAAGATTGAGAAGGGCAAACTGGTTCGCATCCAGGGGACCGTGCTTGTCCGCAGTTACGACGCCAAGCGCGGCATGGCGCGTGCTTTGATAACGGAGACCATCGATCCCATCGAGCGTGGCATGCCCGTCATCCTCATGGATCGGCGCTTCGACTTGGCGCCGCCGCGTCCGAATCAGACCAACGTGGTGGCTCACATCATCGCCTCGGTGCAGCCGCGCACGTTGCTCGCGTATGGCAACGTCGTCTTTCTCGATGTGGGCGAGGGCAAAGGCATCGTGCCTGGTAACCGCTTTTTCGTCGTGCGACGCGGCGACAACTGGCAAGACGTCCTGTCGCGGCCTGCAGACCAGATGGGCAACATCGTGCCGATTCCGAAATACAAAAAGGAAGACTTGCCGGTCGAAGTGGTCGCGGAGCTGCGCGTCGTGAAGGTTCGCAAGAAGGTCACGATCGCGCTGATCACGCGCTCGGACACGGACGTGTTTCAGGGCGACAGGGTCGAGATGCGCGTGGGTTTTTGACGGCGAGCTTGCAGTGAACATGGCCGACCGCGCAGTATCAACAATGGTCATGGCACGCAAAGTCGCGCATTTTTGCGGCGGATCCACGCGGGCCGCTGGCCGCGAGCTCGGACACGCCACCTGTTTACCCTGCGGCTGGCCCGTGGGAACATGTGGGACATGATTGGCTCGGACGAGCGCGACACGTTGATTGCTGGGCTGCGCTCGGAGCTGTCGCGCGAGCAAGGCAAGTTGCGTGCCCTGCAAGACATCGGCCAAGCGCTGGGCAACACGCTCGACGTCGAAGAGTTGGTGGCCGTGCTGCTGACTCGTGTGTCTCGCATCATGGACTCCGAGCGTTCGACGCTCTTCGTGGTCGACGACAACACATCCGAGCTTTGGACGCGCTTTCGGCACTCGGGACACACGCACGAGATTCGTCTCAAGCCGGGGCAAGGGCTGGCGGGTTGGGCGGCCAAGTGGGGTCGCACGGTCAACGTCAAGGATGCCTACCAAGACGTTCGCTTCGACGCTGAATGGGACAAGCGCACGGGCTATCGCACGCGTTCCACGTTGTGCGTACCGGTTCGCAATCACAGCGGCAACACGATCGGTGTGTTGCAGGTTCTCAACAAGCGCGTCGGCTATTTCACCATCGACGACGAAAGTATGCTGGCAGCACTCGCCGGCCAGGTCGGCGTTTCGCTCGAGAATTCGAAGCTGTTCTTGTCGGTGGTCGCGAAGAACATGGAGTTGCTCGAGACCAAAGAGCAACTCGAGCAGAAAGTGCGCGAGCTCGACGTGCTGTTCGAGATCGCGCAAGTTTCCGCGAGCGCTCCGCGTCTCGACGACCTGCTCGAGGGCGTGTTGGCGCGTGCGATGCGCGCGATCGACGCTGAAGCCGGGTCGATTCTTTTGGCCGACCAGCGCACCGGCGGCTTGTGCTTTCGCTGCGCGATCGGTGGCGTGCCCGAGGCCGTGAAGCGCTTGCGTATCGGCCCCGAGGAGGGCATTTGCGGCTGGGTTGCGGCGCAAGGACAGCCGCAAGTCGTGAACGACGTGGCCCAGGATGCGCGCCACTCGCTATCGATCGCGGACAAGGTTGGCTACCACCCGCGCTCGGTGCTGTGCGTGCCGCTAGCGCTCGAGGAGGGTGCCGGCGCGCTCGAGCTGCTCAACAAGTCGCAGGGCCGCGCGGATTTCACGCAGGACGACCTCAAGCTCGCCAGTGTGATCGCCGGTCACGTGGCGACGGCCATTGGTCTTGCCCAAGCGCGCGAACGCCGCGAACACGAGGAACGACTCACGACCATCGGGCAGCTCTTGTCGGGTGTCGTGCACGACCTGCGTGGACCGATGACGGTGATCTCCGGCTATGCCCGCTACCTGCGTGACGAGCCCGAACCGGCGCGCCGCGAAGAGCAGAGTGCCGCCATTTTGCGGCAAGTCGAGGCTATCAACGCAATGGCTCGAGAGATCCTGGCGTTCGCCCGCGGCGAAGAGAACCTACTGGTGCGCAAGGTCTACCTCAAACCGTTCTTCACCGAACTCGCCGAGACCCTGCGCGTCGAACTCGAGGGCAGCGGCATCGAGCTCGGACTCGAGGTCGAGGAGCGTGGCGTCGCCTGGTTCGATCAGCACAAGATTCGCCGGGCCGTACACAATCTGGTACGCAATGCGGTGCAGGCCATCGGGCCAGATAGTGGGCGCATCACACTCGGTGTTGCGCGCCGCGACAGCGATCAGGCGTTGGTGTTGACGTGCCGCGACGATGGCCCGGGCGTACCCGACGAGATTCGCGAGCGGATCTTCGAGTCGTTTACTTCGCACGGCAAGCCCGAGGGCACAGGTCTCGGGCTCGCCATCGTGCAGAAGGTGGCTGCGGACCACGGCGGCAGCGTCGATGTGCGCAGTCGTGCCGGTGAGACGGTGTTCACAGTCACGCTGCCTCAGGACCGGACGCACGACACTCTTCCACCAGGACGGCCTGCCGTACCTCCCGATGGGCGGCAGGGGGCGGAGCTCGGCCCCGGCTGATGCAAACCACAGTAGGCATGGGCAAACAACGCGTGAATCGCCTGCTCGGGGCCCTAGGATGTTGTACTGGCGCGATCGTATTCGCGGTATCCGTTCGCGCCCAACCCGATAGCATGATGGGGCAGGGTCAAGCGGCGATCGCGGTGCGCTCGGACGTAAAGCTTGGCGTCAAGGGCACGGGGGGTACGACGAGCGAGCGCTTGGCGAAGCTCGGGCAGGCTGTCGGCGATCAGATGGGCGACATTCGAGCCTGCTATCGCAAGCAGGTTGCGACGTCGCCCGAGGTGGTGGCCGCACTGCGTTTGCACATTACGCTCGACAAGGGTGACAAGCCGCAGGTTGAATTCGAACAGGTGTCGGGCGCTAAGGAGCTGAGCGCGTGCGTGCTGCGCGCGCTGGTCAGCGGGCACTATCACGACGTCGGACGACCGGCCCAGGCGCTGCTTTCGCTCGAGTTCGACAACTCACGCGCGCGCGGTCAGGCCGAGATGGTCGAGCGCAAGGTCCAACTTGGGCGAGCCGACACGCACGACGCGTCCGGCGGCGACGAGCAGGGCTCGTGGTCCAGTGATGGGGGCCAGTTGCGATTCCAAGTGCGCATGGCGCCCGCGGCGCCGACCGGCGCGCTCGACCTGGTGATTCGTGGCTTTCAGGCGGGCTACGCGGCGTTTTTGGATTGCCGTCGCAAGTGCGAAAAGGGGGGAACTTCCCCGGAAGGCGACATCGAAGCGGAACTGAGCCTCGATCGCCAGGCGCGCGCTAAGGTTCAGCTCGGCAGCATTAGCGTTGCGCATGAACGCGCGCCTGCTTGCGCTGACAGGGCCTTCAAGCGCGTGCGCTTCGATAAGCCCTCAGCGCCCCTGCAGGCGCACGTCACCGTGCATTTCGCTCCCTAATCCGCACCGTGAGTCCGCACCGTGAATCTTCACCGTGAGCCCGCGGGTTTAGGACATCGTTACGCGAAGTCTTTCTCGTGTCGCTCCTGGTCTTCTTTGCAACGAATGCAGAGTGTCGTTTCAGGGCGAGCCTCGAGACGCTTCGTGCTGATCTCCTCGCCGCACTCCTCACAGACCCCGAAATCCCCCTCGTCGATCTTGCGCAGCGCGCGATCGATCTTCTGCAGAAACGTCTTCTCTCGCCCGCGCAGGCGAAATTCGAATGACTGCATGCCCTCACTCGACGCCAAGTCCATCTCGTCGGGCAGGTCGTCGGCATCGAGAATCATGCCTTCGGCCTTCATGTTCTTGGCGTTTTCTATGAGTGCGTCGCGTTTCGCTTCGAGTACTTCGCGAAAACGTTTCAGCTCGGCCTTCTTCATCGGTTCGGCACCCCTGAATGAGTGAGCGGAGGAACATAATGAGTGGCAGCCGCCAGTCAAGTCCCACAGCCCCCCACACGGCGAACTTCGGCAGCTCAATGCGTCGGATTCAGTCCGTCCGAAAGTCTCGATCGAACAGCCGCACGCGACGCAGCCCAAGGTCGACCAGAAATAGCAGCAGTGCGAACCAGGCAACAAAGGGCCAGAGTTCTTGCCGGACAGGCACGCGCGCGCGCGCCGGTTGCCAGGCGGCACTCGGCTCCGATAGTGCGCGACCGCCGGTGAGAGCTGCGGCGCGCGCGAGTAGCGCGCCGTTCGTAGCGGCCGGCAGGTACTCGAGCGGGTACGGATACTGGGCCTGCGCGCGGCTCTGGCCGATGACGCGTCCGGTCACGCTATGCGTGGCGTGCACGGTGAAGGCACCGAACCCGGGCAGCGGCCCCGACGCTTCGTAGCGTCCGGGCGCCGTTTCACGCAGCATCAATGTGCTGGAACCCGCTGGCCCCGCGATCTCGACTCGACTGCTCATGCCATGGATGAAGCGCTGGTCGGGCGTGCGAGCATCCACGACGATCTGAGCTCGACCTTGCGCTACCTCGACGCTCATCGGCAGGTCGTCCTGCTCGACCTTGCGCATGTGTTCGCGGACCAGCTGAGACAAGAAGCGATCGAACTCCGGCCAGCGCATCAGGTCCGCGCTCCAGCGGGCCTTGAGGTCCGTAGTGAGCGCGAGCACGAAGCCTAGGCCGACTCGCATGCGTGCCAGCACGGGCTCACCCGAATCACTCTCGAGTAGCACTTGCGCCGGCCGCGGTTTGGCTTGCGTTGCGACGTAGCCGCGTACTGGCGGCGCTCGCGCTATGTCTACGCCGCGCAGGAAATCGGCGGTTTCGTGGACGCGCAAGCGGCTCGATCGCTCGACGGCGCTGTTGCGCTTTTGGGTCGTAGTCTCGTGCACGAAGATGCGCGGAACGTTCTGCGGATCGTCGGTAAAATACGCGCGACCGCCGCCCAAACTAGCTGCCGTTTGCAGTAGCTCGCGATTGACGTCGCGACCGAGTCCCACGGTGGACACGGTGATGTTCTCGCTTCGCATCGCTTGGATCACGTCAGAGATGCCCGACTCCTGGGTTTGCCCGTCGGTGAGGAGAATCACGTGCTTGAGCCGGGCGCGGGCGACGATCAGGTCCTGGTACGCGAGATCGAGCGCCGGGAATAGTTGCGTGCCGCCCTGTGCGATCAGCCGAGCGATGCTCTGCGTCACGCCGAGACGATTGCGCGCACTCTGAATCCGCACCT
>Ga0307511_10003699_pt1 | contig 15636 bp, 14 predicted proteins | sample 13_EM_MG_FD_200266 | JGI IMG/M metagenome (GOLD analysis project Ga0307511, IMG submission 200266) | Populus trichocarpa ectomycorrhiza microbial communities from riparian zone in the Pacific Northwest, United States - 13_EM | ecosystem: Host-associated > Plants > Roots > Unclassified | place... | reverse complement strand
GTCTTTGAGAGCATACAGATTTCCCAAGCGGGAAGAGAATTAACAGGTGTAATCTCTCTGTATTGAAGCTATCTAAGGCTTGTCTGAACTCTGTCTGAAGTGATCTGATCTGAGAATCCTCCTCCAAAAGGGCGGAACGGCTCAGTACTTATACTAGCCGCCAAGCCTTCTGGAGTCTGAAAAACCTGTTTTCTGGTCTTTCCAGAAAACCTGCTTTCTGGCCGTTCCAGAAAGCACTCCTCCATGACCGTAAATACAGGTGTGGGAGGTCAGGCCTCCAGTGCTCAGAAATACAGGTGTGGATGCGTAATGCATCATGATAAAAGAAAAGTACATAAGGACCGGATACGCTCTAGGCAATAGTACGTAAGGTACTATGCCCGAGCTATCTGGTATACATGATAGGTGCTAGGAAATGCGTACTAAGACAAATATAAGAAACGGTCTTCCGTTACACTTATTCTTTTCCTTGATGAGGTTGTGGTTATAAGTAGTGAGTGCTCTGCCTTGCAGTTTGAATCCAATAAAGTCCAACGATTCCTTTGATTCCAATCTTATACCTTTCATACTTAACTATTTTAGTATTACGTTGACCTAAGTATCAAGATACTGTGAGTCTCGCCATTTCTTTCCTCTGCTGTTGAGATTTTCTGGAGCATCAATCTTGATACCCTTCATCCATTTGGACATTTTTGATGACCTTTCAGGGGTCACAATTCCTGTCGTCGTTTCCCATTGCTGTTGTTCTGGTGTCTTACCACAATCTGTTCGTTTCTTGATCTTCTTGATCTTCTTCTTTAGTTTGCGTATGCTTCTGTGACTGTGGACTGACGATCCGCTGCTAGAGCTTCCGCTGCTAGAGCTACTATCGTATCCATCGTCATCACCTCCTCCTGCTGTTGTGCCTCGTCCTAAAGGACGGGTTTGGTCCTCGTCGTTTTCTCCATTGTTTGGGTTACCAGTATCCGAGGTACGTTCCACAATGTCATCCTCTGGCACAATACCAGTTAGAGATACTGTGCTGACTTCTGGTGCAGAGCGTTGTTTGGGTGGTGTCTCAGGAGGGTCCCTTCTCTCTTGGCCTTTTGGTCGTTTAGCTATAGGTGGGTCCTCAAACTGCCCTAGTACAACAGGTAGAAGGAGGTGCTGACCATATAGCATGAAGGACATAATATCATCCCATTTCTTCAGAACCTAGTGAGGTTCTGTGAGCTGTAGAACCTTGGGGTGTTTCAGCCGCTCTGCAAGCACCGTGGTAAGCTCCAAGTCCTTACTTTCAAATGGGATGGTTGTGTGCCAAAGATAGTGTTTGGTTGTGGCTTCGAGAAGCAGTTGGATGTCTTTTGGATGAAAGCAGTGAAGATACCCAACCGTTTGCGTAAAGGCGAGGATATCATGTATCTGAGCTTGTACTTTCTTCCAGTTTGCTTCTGTCATAGGAGGTGACTCAAATTCACAAGTTGTGAGGGGAGAGTCTTCCTCTGGTGTCAGGACATCGACGGTGTAGACAGTAAGAGGTGGTGGTTTGACTTTTTCCTCGAACGTTTGTGGTTTAGGATTGTCTCTTTTCTTTCGTGGTGTGTCAGAGATTAACTTCTTGATGTCCTCTGGAATCATGGCAAATCTTCGCGACTTGTGGTAGGTGTACGCCTTGTCCGTCTTGGAGGCCATAATGTCGGTTACTCGTTCAGATATGAGGAGTTATTTTTTCCCCTTGTCCGTTTATTGTGGGGACAAGTACGTTGCTCTGGACGTGAGTGATTTCCGATCGACTTCGGATGACTGTGGGTCGGCTGCCTGTTTGACATGTAGGCAGGATAGTGGGAATGAGGAGAGCACGGATTGTGGTTCGTCGTTTTATTCCGCTCCTACAATGGTAGGTAATCCTGAGGCGTGGGTAATACCAATGACGCCTAAGATGCTCTTCCCGATGGAAGGTTTTGGAGATATTCAGTGTGGCGCCAAGAAGATGGTAAGGTTGTCTCCTTATATGGAAGAATTGGATAGCTCAAACTCCTCGAGTTTTGTACTGATGCCAACTGAAAATAGTTTAGTTGGGAAGGAGAATAGATGTGCCTCGCCTGTGAGGGATCTGGTATTGGATGGAGCAGGAAGTAACTAGGTAGTTCTTGCTGTACTTTCGTATGTTTCTTCTAATGGTGAGAAGAATGAGGGTGAGCCATGGGATGGTGATGCTTATTTGTACGCTGCGATTATTCCTGGGACGTATGGTGTCGCGGTGTCTTATGCTCTCCGGTATAAGAAGATGAATAGGGAATGTAGTTGCCAGGAATGTAAGGGGTGGTGTCGATATTGGTGGGGTAAGGTGATGGAACGAGGGTGGAATTGGTTAATAGTGTTAACCACTGCCTGTTAGAGCTCTGCCTTATTATGCACAAGGTCTTCTGTTGACTGCAGGTTGAGAATATCTCTGTCTCGGTGTTGGATTGTTGTTGCTAGCTTTCGTTAAATGTAATGTGTTGTTGAATGTGTTGACGTCCGATAGAAGTGATACCTGAAATGGTATTATAAAGATGCTAATGGGTGATCAGTCTGTGGTAGTAGGTTTTAACAGTTAGATTTTTTTGTTTGTTAAAATAAATGTAATGGACGATGCCAATAGTAGCACCGCGGGCCGTTTAACAGAGTCTATACTATCACTGGAGTGATAGTGTATGTGTGTTATTGGTTCCCCTAAGTCGAGGACTCAGAGGGTCTTTGAGAGCATACAGATTTCCCAAGCAGGAAGAGAATTAACAGGTGTAATCTCTCTGTATTGAAGCTATCTAAGCCTTGTCTGAACTCTGTCTGAAGTGATCTGATCTGAGAATCCTCCTCCAGCAGGGCGTATACTAGCCGCTAAGCCTTCTGAAGTCTGAAAAATCTGTTTTCTGGCCTTCCAAGAAAACCTGCTCTCTGGCCGTTCCAGAAAGCACTCCTCCATGACCATAAATACGGGTGTGAGAGGTCAGGCCTCCAGTACTCAGAAATACAGGTGTGGATGCGTAATGCATCATGATAAAAGAAAAGTACATAAGGACCGGATACGCTCAAGGTAATAGTATGTAAGGTACTAGGGCCGAGCTATTAGGTATACATAATACGTGCTAGGAAATGCGTACTAAGACAAATATAAGAAACAGTCTTCCGTTACATGCATGAGCGTGCAAGGTCGAAGGAAACGAATTCCTGCATACACTCTCTGAGATTAAACTTAAGCTAAACTCTCGAGACAACAACACAAGACAACACAGGCTATTCATCTCACACCTAGGCTTTGAGGCAAAGCTAGGTCCTTCTTCCTTCCCTTAGCCGATCAGGCCTTATACCCCTATAGAGGAACGTCATCTTGATACCTCTTGCAACCACTATTCCTCCAAAGTTAAAAAGGCAAAACAAGCTAACAAGAAGCGGTCTGTTCTACCACTTCTTTCAGCTGGCCAAAAGGTTCTTCTCTCAACGGAGAACATCAACCTCTTGAACACAACTAGGAAACTCAAATCTAGATGGGTCGGACCATTCCGCATTCAACACATCAACAAGAAGCAGAGGAACTATACACTCAACCTGTCAACAGACACTCGACTTTCTCTTATCTACAATACCTTCTACATCCGCAAAATCAAACCTTACGTTGAAAACGATTCAACGAACTTTCCTGGTCATCACGACGAACAATCGGGTGAAGTAACGGAAGGAAGATGGGAAGTCGAACGACTACTCGAATTCCGTACTGCTTCTTGAACTGGCAAAAGCCAATACCAGATGCGATGGAACGGTTATGTAAGTGATGATGATGAGTGGATCAACTTTGAAGAAATTAGCCTTGAAATAGTTCAAGGCTTTTAGACAAGCGGAAACTATTCTAAGACCTTCAAACAATGAAGATCCTCCAAGAAACACCAGAAGCATCACCCTTGAGACACCCTCAAGTCAATTGTTCAAACTGAACAAGATAGAGTTCTTCCCCTCAGTCCTGACGATCAAGACCTCACCTCTGCTGCTACCAACCTTGCAGACTATATCTTAAATGTTTTGCTAAAGTACTGATTCTCACCGGTTAAATTAACCTAGCAATGGCCCGTTCCTTCTTATTGTTTTAACTGTCATTCTGAATTCACAATGGAAGAAGGTATAGCAAACAAGGTATCTATTGGATGCTTTCATTCTTCCTTATGTCATGAATGTTTACTATGGATGATTTGGAAGTTACGATGGTCTCCTACTGTTCATTGCGAAGATTGTCATTCTTATAACGGTCGTGATTGCACTTGTTATTTCAAATTACCTCCGTCTTGGGCAAGACAAGAAGAGTAGGAAATCCTTGTAAGTGGGGAAGTGTAACGGAAGTCCATTTCTTAACATTGTCTTAGTACGCATTTCCTAGCACCTATCATGTATACCTGATAGCTCGGGCATAGTACCTTATGTACTATTACCTAGAGTGTATCCAGTCCTTATGTACTTTTCCTTTATTGTGATGCATTAAGCATCCACACCTGTATTTCTGAGTACTGGAGGCCTGACCTACCTTCAACATCTGAAGGATTACCTTCAACTCCATTAGTATAACTATTAACTACTCCCTAAAATACTACTTCACTACTAACTTGTCCCGATACTATTACTGGCGAGCTGTAAATAACGCAAATACCGAGAAGTGAAACTTATAGTATGCCTAGAAGTATGAACGAACTTACAACTCAGATACATCAGTAGACTCGATAAGAGTAAAGCTATATGACACTTAGAACACCCCTTGGGTCTTATTGTATTTACTGTATAAAAGCTCCGACTTAGATAGAAGTCTTGATCTGATAACGATGTATCAAATCTGGACGAGACTTCCTAATTACAAAAGGTAGGTGGTTCGTCAGTAGTTACCTTAACTAGGAAGTGGATTCCTAATTAGGAACATTGCAGTCTGACATACATAGATAAGGTAGGCTGTCTTGCAATGCAATGCAGGCAGGCCAACATACATGAGATAACCTTATAATACAATGAATAACAATATAGAAATAATATATGGTAGAATATAACACAAACATATCAAAGAGATAGCACACATAAGGCCAATCCTAATAGTTTACACTTCCCTATGTCAGTTCCATTAATGCCGTTATTGACGCACTTATCCACACATGCCTGGTGGGTGATCAGTCCACTTAGTTAGCAGTATCTTATGATACAGTAGGGAGCTGGTTACTACACTCTAGCTTTAGGTCTCTTACCTGAGTCATAATAGGTACCTGGACTATACCAGGAGCTTTTGAAGATTATAATTCAGTATAATTGACTATCGATTCTTCACTATTTTACCCATCTCAAGCTCCTTCTCTAGAAGTTCCTTCTTAATTACTCTCAAATCAATTATCAGTTTCTTCTAGGACTTAAGTTTAAAATAATCTTGAAGATTCTGAGGAATTCCTTGAATCACTAGCTAGCTTTAATCATACTGCTGATCTACTAGAATAAACTAATTGCATGCAACGTATTAGCAACCTTTCTTTATCTCCTATCTATCAAGATTAAGTTTCCAACCAACTCCTTACCAAAATGGCTGCTGCTAGTCCATCTTCTTCTACTAAATCTGATTCTGGAAGAAGTAAGAGACCATCTAAGAAAGCTAATTGGTTAGGATATAGAAAAAGCATGACTCCTCGAGAATGTTTCTCTTATAAAGCTACAATATTATGTTTAGATTCATTTAAATAGCAAAATACCATCATAGCTGAACAGCAATCAATTTAGGATACTGTGTTATGGATCAGGTAAGAGATCTCTACTAAAGGACAGTAACTAGCTTCCTACATTATCATAACACACAAGCTGACAAAGTGAACTGATCACCCACTAGGTGTATGCTAATAAGTGCATTAGGAACGGCATTAATAGAACTGCAATAGGGAAGTATATACTATTTGGATTGGCCTTATGCATATTTTCTCTTCGATATATTTCTGTCACATTCGATTATTTGTTATTCCTATGTTATTATTCCTTGTACTACAAGTTCACCTTATGTATATCAGGCCGTCTGCATTGCCTTGCAAAACAACCTACTTTATCTATATATGTCAGACTATAATGTTCCTAATTATGAAGTAACTTACTAGTTAGGCAACTACTATTTACTAGCCTACCTTCCTTTATATGGAAGTCTCGTCCAGATCTAATAATTGATTATTAGATCAAGACTTCTATATAAGTCAGAGCCTTTATATTATTAATACAATAAGATCCACACAGTGTTCTAAGTCTCATATAGCTTTACTCTTATGGAGTCCACTTCTACACTTGAGTTATCTCTTCGTTCATACTTCTACATATTTTAATCCCATAAACCTGAGTATCTACATTGTTTACAGCTTGCCTATAACATGCTAGTGTCTGGAAAGTGTATAATAAAAAGGATATCTCTACCCGTAGGAAGGCTATAAATTCTCATTCTGTTTTTATAGTAAAGTGGAATGCAGATGGGTCAGTGGAATACTATAAGGCAAGGGTTATCATCAATGGTTATTTACAAATAGTTAGTATCGATTATGAAGAGCTGTTCACTCCTATAACTACCTATGATTCCCTATATGTTGTTATGGCTCTTGCTATAAACCTAGACCTCCTACTTGAGCAACTTGACATTAAAATAGCATTCTTGAATAGTGATTTGATAGAAGAAATCTAGATGATACCTTCCACGGGTATTGGCCTTTATAGTAAGGTTCTTCCTTTTAAGAAACCTTTATATGGGCTTAAGCAAGCACCTTCTAAATGCTATGAAAAACTATTATCAGTTCTTGCATCTATAGGGTTCAAACAGTAACACTTTGACCCATGTGTCTTCATTTACTTCAATAATGGTGGCAAAACGAATATTGTTGTATATATAAATAATGTAACTATTGTTAGGATTAGATAAGACCTTGATGCATTAGTAGCCAGCTTATAAACCCAGTTTATATTAAAGATCAAAGGTCCTTTTCACTGGTTACTTGAATTTAAAGTTCAATAATCCACCAAAGGCCTCATGCTCAAACAGCAGCTATACATCAACCAGCCTCTTGAATGCTTCAATATGAATAACCTAAATCCAGTAAAAACACCACTGGATCCTCATGTCAAACTATGTAAAGCTCTCCTTAATAAACCTACTGTTGATACCAACTTATATCAACAATACCTTAAGTCTCTATAAAAAACTGATTTTCTACCATGTTTTCTCTGAACATGTTTTATGTATAATAGTTTTAGTGAATTTTATTAGGCTATATACAGGCACTTTTTTGGCCAGTTTTAGTAGCTACTGTATATTACTGTGTAGCGGCTCAAGACAGGGATCTGGCTAATGTCTTACTTTGCTTTTTTCAGTTACCTCACTCTCCTTAGGGAGGCCGTACTGTAGAGAGTTATGTATATACAATACTGTAATGGGAGATATAGCAACAGTGGAATACAGTAATCTAATGGGACGAGTTAAACCACGGCAACAGAAGGAGACTCAAGTGGTAAATTCTATTGCACAAGCAGTTCAAGCCTACCAGAGTGGTCGGCACTCCACTATTCGAGAAGCCACTGATAGTTAAGGTATTGCTTACTCTACACTCCGAGGATGTCTCTAGAGCCGCCAGTTACGAAGAAAGGCAAATGAGTTAGACTAAACCTTAGGTCTTGTTGAGGACCAGGTAGTGGTAAAAAGAATTGAGATAATGGATTGTCACAGCTTCCCTTTACGAGTAGACATGGTTCACCACATGGCTACAAGAATTCTTCACCAGCGAGAAAACTCAAAGGCCCTTAGTTTAGGCAAATATTGGATTACCCGTTTCCTCAACAAACATACCTACTTAGCCTCTAAGTTCAGTATACAAGTAAAAAAACAACGAATTGTTAGCTATGATCCTAAGATTTTAAGGCAAGCTTTTGATGTTCTTGATCCCTTTATACGTCAATTCCATATTAAAGCCCAGAATCTGTATAATATATATGAAAAGGGATTACAAATGGGGAAGTCTCCAAGGGTGAAAGTGATCTGTGTACGTAGTCGATGAAGCCCTCCTTTATCAACTAATGGAGACCGAGAACTTGTAACTGCTATTGAGACCATAGCTGCTGATGGGATGGCCCTGCCTCCAATGTTAATATATAAGGGCAAAGCATAATACACTTAATGGCACAAGCATCTTGCGGAGGAGGACAGAGATACAGTTTTTTCATGTTCTCCCAAAGGTTGGACGGATCAGGTATTGGGTGTTGAATATTTGAAATTATTATTTGATCCATATAGCAAGAGCAAGTATGTATTCTCACCGATTACATCTTTGAGTATATGCTAATATCCTACAAGTTAGAGGGGAATGAAAACCATCTATTTATTATTGATGGATATAACTCGCATTTTAGCTATGAGTTTTTGTATTATTGCGAGGACAACCGAATTCCACTCTTCTGCCTTCTACTACACAGCACATATATTCTACAACCTTTGGATGTTGGCCACTTTGGACCTTTACAAAGCTATTATAGTAGGTTAGTAGAGGACCACCTACGTCTTACTGGTGAATCTATTTCAAAACGAAACTTTCTACCGTTAGTACCCCTATTCTGCTTTGAAAATTAGTCTAACATTGCTCTAGTATGTTTCGACAAGCTAGAATCCGTGCCTATAGTCTATTGAATATTGCTTCTGCCTTCGAGGCCACTGGCATTGTCTCTTTTAACCCTCGCCGAGTGCTAAGTCATTTTACAGGCGCTGCGGCTGTAGATCCTGAAAAAAAAAAATGGCACCAGTATTTGTCCTCTCACCCATTCCTGCAACACCTAACAACACTCGTGCTGTACGCCATATGCCCCTGCAAGTATTAGCTGTGATTGATATAGCTAAATAGCCAAAACTTTTAGGTTTCATTTACAAGTTGGTTAATGCTGCTATTGGAGTTATGACTGAAAAGTTTCTAGGTCAAGACCAAGTCACAGAATTAGAAGCTGCTTTGAACAAAAAGGTAGATGACCTAAAGGATGCCAGAAGATGTACAAAGGTCACAGCTACAAGGGCAATCACTGGTGCTAAGTTATTACAAAAGATGAGGGATCTAGCGCTCAATCTACCCAAAACACCAAAAAAGCGCATTGGCCCTTCCAAAAAAGTTATATTTTCGAAAAAGCCAAAGGCACGAAAACGCCATGCACCTTCTCCAGCAACCATTGACCTCTCCTCCACATCTTCTAAGTCGGGGGGAACTTCAGGCTTTGAATCAAAGTATGAGGGTAGTACTATACATCTCATGACTCTGGAGACCACTCAGACCACCCCATGTCTCAGAATTCTCTTCCCACCCACTCCAGCTGGTCTAGGACTATCTATTGATGGACCTAGGCCTTAAGACCATCACTCTAGAGCTTTGAGACCGAGTAGATAGCTCTCAATCTTCAATTCCTATCGCTTTTTAAGTACCTAAAAATTTAGCCACTTCCCGAGCTTGAGCCGCTATACCATAATATATAGTACTCTTTGTAGACATGTTTTAGATTAGGATAAATTATTTGGGATTAGTGTAATTATTTTCCTTGAAGGTTTTCTTATCATGTTTCTCTATTATTACCTGTCATATCCCTGTGTTATTTTGGGTTAGTTCCATGTATGTCAACTTGCTGACCACCATTGCCTTTTATACCTACCTAATTAGGCAGTGGGTTATTGTGTTTTCTTGTTGCTTGTTGATCTGGTTGGCAGCCTTGTTTCTATAACCTTATTAGGTATCATGATGATACTAGACATGTCCATAATGTGCTATCATGTATTTATTATGATCTAGCATTATAGTAAGTCTTTACTTTTGCTTAGTATAAGTCCAAATATACTCATTGCCTTAGGAACTCAGTATCTATTCAAGATCTGAATTCCCCAGCTTGAGATGATAGTACAGTTCTCATTCAGCACAATCTAGTCTAGCAGCCTCAGAAATATACAAGCTACACTGATAATATTTTTGTGCTTATACACCTTTTGATCCTCAACAAATTCTTATACTCAATACTTCTCTTAGCCCCCTACTATAGCCCTACATAGGACTTAGTGGACGTGTATACAACTCCATAACCATGTTGGTAGGGTCGAGTTTCTTGCACAACTCCTCCACTAACTTGGCCCATACTTATATTTCTTTTACCTATAATTTAAGTTTTAAAAGATTTTCACCAACATCTCTTAGGGCCGAATTAACCCTAGACCTTCTTGAACCCTATCTAGACAATCTAGTACCTTATCCAGTACTCCAGACCTGAGCTCCTCAAGGCTCATAGAACAGTAGTCCCTGCACCTCCCTTATTAAATTTCAGAAATCTTACCTCAGTACTAGTAAGTCCACACTGATCCCTACTCAGCAAACAACACAATAAAGCCTTGGAAACAAAATAAGCAAGCCAACATGTCAGTATAAGAACTGTCTCACTCTAGAACCTGCAGCAGACTTTCAGGGCAAAATCCTAAATTTGAACCCTTAAGAGTAAACCCACCCATATACCTCTCCAAATATACCTCTAGACAATCTATGAGAGTAGAAACTGAAGATTCTGAAGATGAAGAGCTCTCTGAACTTGAGCAGGATTCTCTATCAGAATCTGAAGATTAGCTAGACACTGCTGATATAGAAGCAACTCCTACACAAGACCCATAAGGAAAAAGAGCAGAAATGGTTATTTAGCATCCTACTCCCATCAGGCCTATTGTAATTCCTGAAACTAAAGAGGAAAGAGAGAAACGAGAAACACATGCTCTAATTGATAGTACGTACAGTATCTATCACTTTCACAAACTAAATGGACCTAGCTTTGAACCAAACCCTAAAGGTCTACATCATCAAAGGATTTTAGGCGCCTTAATACCCTGCTGTGGGGCCTGGGCGCCAGGCCTTGGTACCATTGCCTCTAGTGCCCGTGGTGTATCCAATGCGTCTGGGCGCTACTGTACAAGAGCCCTACCTCCTGGATGTCCAAATTCCTGCAATTGCACATGGAATTAAGAAGTTTTTTCACATATATATAGTGCCCATGGGGCCCTAATGGTAGCGTGATAGGACAGTGGCGACCGGGCGCCCCCAGTTCGGACCGCAGCCTTCTAGATTGTCAGCATGGCACTAGATGGTGCCAGTAACACAGGAGGCAGTATATAAGGAAGTGATATTCTCAGTATACTGATATATCTCTACCTAACAACTTACTCTGAACCAACATCTACTATGTAATTTCTTACTAAGTTATACTAGCCTGCCTGGTTAATTATGTTGGAAGAATTACATTTAATTTCTTTATTATCACACATCAGCATGGAAGGTAGCGTGCCTCTAGTGCCTCTGGTACTACTTGCGCCCTTAGCGGCAAGGTAACACACTGGAAGATAACGATCGCGACTGTGGGCATACAGATGCCATTGTTCCAGATTGCTGGCATCAGGGAGGTACCGGGCGCTACAAATTGGTCTGAAAATGCCAAAAATGGGTCCGAAATCACTGATATTTGGGCGGTCGGATGCCACTCATCAGCCAAAAAAATTTGGCCTTACAATACTCCACACAGCGTTACAACAATATTTTACCTCACACACATTGTATGCGCTGCCAAGCTCATCCCCACTTGTTGCGTGTGATGTGCCTTCCCAACTGCCCTATACTTGGCTTTGCATATTACGACATGTACTTGCGCATTCCAGCTCGCATACATTCCTAATTCCATTGTCTCTTACTTCTCTCTCTATGTGCTCAGGAGTCTGATTACATTCATCTCACGTCTCTTTTTCTCCCTGCCGCATTCCTCTATTTTATTCATCCTACTATTCATCATTCATTTCATTCCACACCAGGTAATCTACTCTGTTATTCACTCTCCAATTTCTTTCCGGCTCCCGTGGTACCAAATGTGCCGCCCCCTCAATCGCATATAGCCATACTACCGTTTGCCCTCCCCATGCAAGAATTCTTTCACCTCTGACATCTCTTCAGGGCCATGGGACTTCGGATTCCCTGCCCACTCCAGCAGTGTCACATGTGCTAACTTGTACAACTCTCCATTTGACCCCCTAAGTGTAAATAATACATTCCAGAATCCTGTTACTAGTCCGTGGTATGCCCTTAAGCACCCCGTAATGGACGTAGGGCGGAGTCTTATTGACTCGATACGTACCCATACTGGATCTCGCCTTGCCTCCTTTCCTTGACACATTTTCCCCCTGGTGACCTACACATGCTGCAGTTTGTAAGTATTATTCTCATCCACATCTTGATCTGGCCCTGGAATCTCAAGACTGTTGTATGCCTGCACAGTTTCATCCAATAAAATCCTCTCTGCATCCGATTCCAGATCATTGGCCGCCTGACAATTGTTGCACGCAAAGAACTGTACTATATAGTCCCCTAGTTCTGGAATCATGAATTCTTCGGCAACACGTACTAGATCGTATACTACTTGTACTGCACCCTTCCCTTGCAGTGTAACGTATATCTTGGTGCCTGCGGGCACAATCAGCCGGATTTCTTTGTGTTTCGGACACACAACGTCCCCCAAGCTCTGCTGAATTGGTAGATCCTCTGTTGCCCATGCTGCCACATCTAACTCCTTTACTGCGAAGATATGAGATCAAGTGTAGCCTTGGATGATTTGTGGTATGCTGTCGACGTGGTTACTCCGAAGGTATGCGTCCTTTAATGCCTTATGTGAAGTCTTGCAAACCTCTATGGAATACTGAGGCAAGCTGCCATAGCATGAAATTTGGTCAGCCTAGTGCATAATCAAATGGATCTTGGGAAAGTTGAAATGTAAATCCTCTACGAGAAGCTGATTAACGAGGTATGCTCGTTCATCCCTGTCCTTCACCACCGCACGTGCCTTTTGGGCTGCTGTACGTCCGTTTGCATTTGGCTCCACCTTTCGACTTTTATTCCGTTGAGTAAGCTTCTTCAACACTAAATCCGCTCTGCCTTTAGTAGCTTTGGTAGCCCGATAGCGCAAAATGACGTCTTTAGTACGATGGAACTCTTGTAGATATTTCCACATATATCCAATTGTGCTATCAGTATGGCTCCGATACCGGAAGAGGAGTACAAAATCAGTCAAGTATCGTACACAACTGATTGCTCTTTTGAACTCCCATTCTTGGGACGAGGTCGGACACTGTGTATCTGTCTTGCGACGTAGAGCAGGAGTGAAAACACTCAAAATTACCATCAGGATTGATCGCATTTCCTTGCCTGAGACTTGACTCAAAAGTCTGTATGACTTGCATAGCTCATAGTTTCCAGGGTAATGAGGAAGGGAACTCCAGCTATTATCCAATGCAGGGAGTCTGTTATGGAATTCTAGAAACCCATTTATCCATTCCATCAAATGCTGAAGGTTCCCCAAAATCATGGTATGAAGGATATCTGATTGAATAAGCTCGTTTGGAACCACATCCTTGAGGGTCCAAAGAGCGTTTGTGACATGCTTCAGTCCGTCGTTGTGCAGACTTTTCGTGTCCGATTCGTTAGCCCATGCCCGATACTTTTCAGCAATGCGCGGGTGATACTTTTGGAGGTTGCCGAGGTCCTCTTAAAGACATTCGCATATCGGACATCGCTTTGAGTAAATCACATGTATTGTTGAAATTTCCATATGGTCTGCAAGCCAGCCAGCAACCTGGAAATAGCCCTCCCTTATTATCCCATGCTGACAGCTGATCCCCAGCCCACTCCGTGCTGCCTCCGATAACGGAAGCAAAATGAAGGTCAGCAACGCATGAAGAACCTCAATCGCCTGTAGCTCCTGTTTCTCCTCCGACCAGCCAGTGATCTTTTTGACTCGTTTCGGACTATTCGGCAATAGAGCTACTGGTATCCACCAATGAGATCTTGGTCGATTCCAAATTCCAGACTTAATGTTGCCAATGCTTTATATAAAGGGCACACTTTCCCATCACCGGAAAAATTCATCAGATGGGTAGCATCGGACTCAAAGAATACTGGTACTAGTGTAGCGCCGACAGGGTGAGTCATCTAAGATCTGAACTTAGCCACAACTTAATACTCACAAATGTAGAACATGGAGTACTGGCATACCTGCATATCCCACCACTACGAACTAGTATTCATCTCCGTATAAACCCTGTTTTGCTATGTGTCAAAGTGCCTCACTGGAGCCCAGCATATATATGTAGCAAATGATTTCTGACACAACAAGTACTTTATAGACTCCAAAATATCCTGATACCAGAACTCCGTATTTTTAGCCAACTAAAAGTCCACAAATGCATTCTTCCACGGAGGATCTATTGCCATGTCGTCAATCTTTCGATACAAGGTGGAAGCAGATCGATATGAAAATCTTGTAGTGCAGTCCGATGAGGACCGTTGGGCGTCCGTTCGTTGCGCAAGTAAGCCATCCTTGAGGAACTCATCGATCCGAGCTCTTGGCACGTGGGATTCGTACAAAAACCTTACAAGCTTATAATCCAGTGCAATTTCGAAGGGTTGAAAGAAATTGTACATCGGTTGCCTCTGTATAATAAACGGGTATATCGAAATGGCCTTGCCTGCTTCACGGTCCACAGGAAAACTCGTGATGTCTTCCATGGGTATGATGGTGTCTGATGGAAACCCCGCTGCATCTGAATTTTCAGGGCCATTATAGTAGATTTGTTCTCATTGTTCTTCTGGCGACTTGGCATAATCTTGTAGTGTATGATGGTGTAAGCCTAAGAAGAGGCGCCTCAACTCATCTTTGAAGTTCTGGTCATTCGTAGCTTATGCTGCGTCCGTTGCCTTCTCTGTTGGGTCCAAATCTTCCGGACTTGTATTAGTTAGTTTTCGGAGGTGCTGGAGTTTGGGATGTTTTTTTTCCAAATGAATCTTGAGCATGGCAGCCGATTTGAAAGGGTGATTGCAAAATGGGCAAGCACCAATCGTTGAGCATACACTGGAGGAATCCAAGGAAATGATGTGGGCAAACAAATGAGTTGGTGTTTGTTACCACCTGATTCAGCCTAAATTAAGTGCTTATAAGTCACCACGCGTCCGTTGTTATTATATTCTGGTTGCTTGTCATTCCCAAGAACATGGTTCCTTTTGTATTCTTACCCTTAGTCCCTTCAAGCTCGAGATCTGGAACCTGATAGCTTTCTTGAAACCATTGTCTGTAAATCCACTGAGGTTTTGCACATGGTCGCCAAGGATCGCTAGGCGTTCGATATCGTCCATGTGCTAACCTAACCTCACATGTCAAGAACTTACTATATAAGTTAGTCTGGTTGGCACAAGCCCCTCGAAAGAGGAATGTAAGTGCCATGCAGTGCCTCCGCATAAGCGGTTGTACCAACCAGACTAATATAGACAAAGGACCCATTTTCCATGATATTATAGCACTAGAACTAGTCTGGTTGGCTACACGGGGGACCCTATTTCTTGTTTCCTAGAATGTATTTATCAATCCAAATATTGATGTTTAGCACGCAGTCGCCAAGGATCGCTACACGTCCGATATCAATCCTGTGCTAGCCCAATGCAGTTGTACTCAGAGATACCACGTAGCAGGACTAGTTTAACATTTTTAGCATAATCTCCATTCTAGATCTTGCTTCCAGACCTGGAATGTGATAGCTGCATTTAATTT
>Ga0307511_10003698_pt1 | contig 15636 bp, 16 predicted proteins | sample 13_EM_MG_FD_200266 | JGI IMG/M metagenome (GOLD analysis project Ga0307511, IMG submission 200266) | Populus trichocarpa ectomycorrhiza microbial communities from riparian zone in the Pacific Northwest, United States - 13_EM | ecosystem: Host-associated > Plants > Roots > Unclassified | place... | reverse complement strand
TGATGAATGGCCTGTATTGACGTATGGGTCAGAACATTAGTTCTTTTTGTTATTTTTACACGTTCATAACTGATATTGGGCCCCTATCGGGGGGCAATAATTAGGCTCTCGGAAACGCGGGAGGATTCAAAGGCGGCCTAGCTAATCAGTCCTCCCCGTGCTCCGTAAAAACGACAAAAGAAAGAAAAAAAAAGAAAAAAAAAGAAAAAAAAAGCCACAAAGCACAAAACGACCCGATCAGAAATCAATAAATCAAAAAGCCCCAAATATCTAGAAAACTCGCGGTATATCAGGTAGAAAAATACCTCTATCGTATCCCAAGGGCTATCGTCTCCCTCAAACCTTCCCCCAATTCTATATGTCCAATTCCTCACAGGCCCCACGGTGGCCTAGTAGGTCCAACCTCTCTTTTCGGAACAAGGGACATTACAAGGTGATATGGTCGCTGGCTTGCATTGGGTGGCAACAGGGGCAGCCGGCGACCGTCACCTTGCCTATGTCCTTGCGCCAGCTCTTATGTGGGCCCTGGTTCGTTCCTATCCAGTTGTACCCCGAGAGAGCCTGTCAGTGCCATTCTATCCTCCTCTTTCCGTACCCTGGACAATTTCTGTAAGGCCCTCGAATGTCCTTTGACGCCTGACTGACGCCCCCTTCCGTGTCCGCCCCCATGTCCCCTCATACCTCTCCCAATATGGAAGTGAATACCGCGTAATGGTCCGCCTTCTCTTTGCCCGGGATGCTTATGTGTAGGGACCCTTAGCCATGGGATCGTAGTATCAAAGTGCCCCCCACACGTCAGGACCTCCTTGAGTCTCTGTCCGCAGAACCGATCTGGGGGACAACCCATTCTGATATTCAAGCGGTCTTGAGGGCTGCTTTGGAGTCTGCGGATGAAGAGCATGTCTGTATCTTGATCGGCACAGGTGAGACCGATACCCCACCTTTCAGCGTTTGCTATTGTGGATGATTTTCCTAGCCAGCTTCCCATCCAAGAGTCTGCGTGCCACCTCTTCTGACAACTGCCGCGGCCCCCCTTGCTTGCCTACCTGTGCCGTCTGTGTAACATCCACCCCGCCTGTAAATACCGCCTGAGGTGCCTGCCTAGATCCCTCTTCACTTGGATCTTACATCCTTGTAGGGGAGTATCCTAGATGTGAGAGATGAGTACAGTGTCCGTGGGGTCTCAATTAACCTAGTATCTCGTCTCGGGTGCGCTAATGGCGGAAAGTTAGAAGGCAGAATATATGGGGGTGTCTGTCTGGAAACCGTTTAGCTCTGTGCCATGGTGCCATATGGTCGTGCCCTTCGTATGTGGGGAATCCACGAAATGCCTGATAAGGAGGTCCTCGGTTCTCAAAGATCCCGCAGCCCATGATACAGAGAGGTCTTCGGGCTTCACCTGAATGGGTTTGACCCCTGCTATGAGCACTAGCTTCTCTCTACTGCTGCCATAGTACGTACGACCTGCTGTCATGCGCAGCGTCGGGGAGTGGGGAGGGTTGGTACGCGGCGGGATAAGACCGGTTGGTTTGTCGTGCCTAACAGAATATTCCGGGAAGAATATTAGAAGGCAGCGGGAGTGGTACTTGATAGTGCAGTAGTAGCGATCTGACGCAACGGAGGTTCTAGTAGAGCGGCGTGCTGATGGTAATTGGCAGTGGATGCGACAATAGAAGTGTGTGAAGGCTTGCTTAATTATTAGGAATATTCAGCGCAGCGGGATGTCTTTATATACAATGAAATTGCGAAAGTCAATGTGAGACATACCGGGACAGGGATGTTAACCGGCCAATTAGAAGCAAGAGAAATACAAATAAGCAGTAGCAATGGAGGTGGCGACAACAGAAGTAAGCCGAGCTGACGTTGGGTACGCTTATAGGTTATGTGAGAATAACATGAGAAAATATAAGCAGGTAGCGGAAATGCAGGAAATATATGAAATATGCAAATGCACTGACTGCAGGATAATTATCCATCGTATAAGTTATGAATCATGGGTAGCCGGATATATTGTGAGTTGGATAGCTCTGGTGTGGTAGATGTATGTTCCAACAGTGCCATAACTGAAGGTAGTGCCTGAGGGGAGAACGATCCTGGGTTCGCCGATAAACAAAACGTCCAGGTGTTTACTTACCCTCCTAGAGCGCTGCTTGAGTCGTTGGGTCTGATCTATTCACATTGACGTGACCTGTCCTTATTTTGCCTCTGGTGCTGTTGTGTGAGTGATCGAAATGGAGGTAGGTCATAGGTGATAGTGGTGTTGTTGTAGGAGATTCTGTTCTTTCTTCGATGTGACCTCGCCTCCTTTGTCGTCAGGTATGCCCTTCTGTTTACTGTGACTTGTCGTGCGTACCCGGCGATAGTGTTCCTTATTTCGAAAATATCTCCCCAATGTATGCATCTCCCCAGAACGGTGTTGGTGAAGTGGTGTCTTCTGGGTGGAGGTGAGAGTTGATGTGCCCGAGGATTGTGTGTGTGTACCTATGGTGTGTGCGTTTTCCGCTATCCCGTGTCATCGCTGTCCAGTCACTCCTACCATCGCACCTCTTTCTATTCAAGTTTCCACGATTCTCCCTTCCTTTTCCCCTTCCTCCCTTCGCGGCCTCCTTTTCTTAGGCATGAGTTCGGGCCGTTTCCCGCATATTACCTGGCGTCATTCATCTTGGTGTAGCATTCTCTTCCTCGTGCCTCACCTTGTGGCAGTAAGTGCAACTGGTCCATCTCTTGACTGGATCTGGGGAGGAGGAAGGGCGAGCCTCGGTAACGGTGTACCCCGCTTATTCAAAACAGAATGCCTTGTACTCCGCTCGTCAGTACAGGAAAACCGTTGCTGTGATACTCGGGTGAGAGATTGGTAGTGGTGCTTCCAACTATCTGAGGTATTGTGTCCAAACCGAGATCCTAAGAGAGCAGGCTTTATCCTGGTACCCTTGTCTGCCTCTGTACTTGGTCAGCCACGCCTCGCGTCGGGCCGTGGTCCTGAGGCCCAATTTTCGGCAGATACCCTCAAGAACTCCTTTCGACTCCAACCCCCATTGTGGTTCTACGTTCTGGACGACGATCTCTGTTGTGTCCCGCTCTGAGCTGACTCGGGTGTCTGCTGGCGGAGTGGTCCCCCTTCGGAGATACTAGCTTCCTCAACTTGCTCACGGTAAGTGTGAGGTCCTCTTTCTTTTTTTTTTGTCAATCATTACTCGTATTCATACTATGGTATATGACGAGGACATGTGAGGTCCTCTCCTAGTATGCCTGCCCAAGTGTGAGAAGGTCAGAATTATCTCGCCTAGATACGATGCGATGTTAATCGCCCTTATTGCCCTGACGTCGTGACTGAATCCTAGACCCTTAGGTATATGGTTAAAGACTGCTACCAGTTGTAGATTCCATTCGGGAGTAGAGGGGGGTAGCCGTTGATCGGCACTCTGGTCTTGGTGATCTGCAAATGCACTCCATCACTGGGGGCTTTGAGTTGAGCGGTGCTGGTGGTTCCTCCCAGGCTGAAGGTGCTCTCCGGGGCCCTGTAGGGGCCTGTGGTGACTGGGGTGCTGACCCTGGTGGTGCTAAATTGACTTGGAGTCGTGTCGTCATCATTGTTCTAGCCTGTGTTTGTTCTCGGTAGGCTTGTTTTCTCAGTGCATAGGGGAGGGAGTGTATGAGCATGATTGGGCTGGATCCCGGATGGTGTGGTGAAGGTGTGATGGCTAAGTTCTGACAGGACATGTCTCTCTCCATGCCGCGGTCGCAAGTCAGGTAACCTGGTTTCCCCTTCTCGGAATTACCATGTTGGTTGGGAAGTCAACTTGTGGGCGTCTCTCCACCCGTTGCTCCGCTCCACTAGGGTCAACTGGTCCTGTCTTGGCCTCCTCCTACTTTTCTCCGCTTGGGACGGTTTGCCCCTTGGGTCGATTATTTTGCGTTTGGCAAGATTGCCCCCACCCACTGCTGTGTTTCCTTCTTCGTAAATGCCTGGGGCATGTCCTTGGAGCTGGGCTGACACCTCCTCCTGCTCATGGGCGTGCTGCTCGTCAATGTCCTTGGTGATCTGGGTTATCACCTTTCTAGCGTCCTTGATGGTGCGTTCCGCTTCCTTCATGCGTCAAGTTGGCTCTACTGCGGAACTCTCTATGCTATCGGTCTAGGGGCTCTGCCCATATGGCGTCTGTCTTTTGGATTGGTAGCTTCGTGCCTGAGGCCAGGGGGATAAATGCCGTGTTTGGCATGAGGGGTGTGGGTGTCTCTGCCTCCGCTCTCCGCCACCCCGCTTCTTATGAGTTCATGATTGAGGTATGTGCAACGGCTATGGCGACCCCAAGTCCACCGCAGCTCATCCCCGACTGGTACCACGCTTGCATAGCGAACAAATAAGATCGCCACGGTCGTTGACAACCTGATTCCTGGACTGGACTATAGATCTGGTAGCTATGAGACAAAAGACGTGCTCTGCAACTCGTTCATGACTAAATCGGACGATTCAGTGTATGGGCTGGTAGTGTGGGAGCCCACCATCCGGCCAGTAGTAGGATATCGCTAGATCATAAGTTGAAAGACGCACCGCATATTCATAATACGGTGGTGGAGTTGCATGCTTCCGCTTCGGCCTGAACCTCGGTAATTATTCCTTTCTGTACCTTCTTTGAGCGAGCATGGTGGGCCGCCTCTACACTGTTTTGTGGGCCGCTCGATGGGCTAACGGGAGTCGCGCCCCTGGCGCGTGGCGTGGGCATCTGGGATTCTGTCCTTACCTCCGCGAGCAGGTTGGTGGTCGCTGGCGATCTGAGCCGCGGTTCGTGTTCGGCAGCGTCGATGTCCTCCACTTCTTTATCCTCATCTTTATTTTCTTCGGGTTCATTTGCTCGGGTGTTACCCCTCATACTGGAATCGGTCCCGGGTGCCGGTGAGTGCGGGAAGTTGTGTAGATTGTCTTGACCTTTCGGAAGTTCGACGGAGGGGGAATGGGTCTGAAAGTTGGGGAAACCTGGAATTAGCACGGGGCCTTTGTAGGACTCGCTCTGGGGTGTCTCGTGGTGTCCTTTGTTAGACTGTAGGTGCTCTGATTCTCGAGTTATTCGCTTTCGCGCTCTTTTCGTAGTGTGCGTGTTTGTTTTGGGTATTGCATTCTGGCGGTGTACATTTTCTCGCTCTCAATGTGTTTGGTTGTGACTTGTATTGAATGTAGGTAAGAGGTGATGCCCCTGTCCAGGTTGCTACTGGTGGAAGTCTTCATGACCATTCCCTCGTAGGCCTGACTAAGCTATCGTTATCTGTGCTATCGAATGCAACGGAAATTGCTATATAACAAGACATGAGGGGCTACTATCATTCCCGCCCGGTAACAGTACAAAGTGTCACATGAGTACAAAAATCTATAAACACGTTCGCAAATTTGAAGCCGGAGCCACCAATTCATGGCACCGACGATTACATGCAGCATCCTTCGCACCGTTTATCCGATGTATTGCAATGCATCCCACCGCCCAGAATTACAGACAGTATCCTTCCCAACCTTCGTCGCCCCCACAAATGTTCTGCAACGTAGCAATACACCGACAAATAAGAGAACCCATGGCGAAACATCTTATGAAAGTAGCATGCCGTCATATACCCAGGAAACGCACTCCATAAAGAAAGAAATAAAACCCAACATGCGATCTTTTGACACCAACCATAATTAAATCCAAACTCTGTGCCTAAAGCTCCTGCAAATGATTTCTATTGCCACACACAACGCAAGACTCAAAATAGTCGACAGTTGCTTTGGAGCAAATTCCAGATTAGGCAGAGGTGTGGTAGGCCTGTCAGGTTTCGTAGCACCTAAACAAAATCGGCCTGTTTGGCCCGGGAGTTGACAGGCTGGTCGTAATGCTGCGAATCCAGGATAAGGGTAATATTCTCCTCATGTTCTCCACTGGTACGTCACCACTTGGATCTCTGTGACAGCTCCCAAGTCTCGTCTTCGGATCGGCATATCAGCAATGTGGGATTGCGGAGACCCTTGATATTGCTCGTGTCCCTCCTGCTGGGGATCAGAGATTGCAGAAATTGGTTATGATAGGGAATCATCCGAGGACGCAGGCTGGTTGTCATTCATGTCGGTCCACGAGCCTTGGTTGATTGCCCAGACAAGTGAAGCCACCAACCGAACCAGTGATGTAATGCCAGTGGTGGTGAATAGCGAATGGTACCATTGTGCTTGTCTAGCGTGCAAGTGTCTGTGTGTGTTTGTCGGAGCTTCGCTGGTTGCACCGGATGTGTGAAACATGGAGGTAATTGCCTGCCACTGACGGTGCTGAGGGGAAAGTTGTTTGGCTTGCGGGGAGGGCTCTTTGGATGCGGCCGCTCTCGGCTGCCGGATCATTTTGGGCGTTCGAAACCCTAGTGGAGGTAGGAGACTTTTGGAGATGTCTAGGTGCGGGTTTCAAGGGCGTTTGAAGCCCTGGGGGCAAATGGCGTTTTTTCCTGGTGTATTCTTGGGTGTATTGATTATCTCATCCGATTGTGATCAACCCCATACATACAATCAAGAAAGGAGATTTTTGGAGCAGAGGTTTGGTTTTGGAGCAGGGGTCTGGCTTTGGAGTAGGGGTCTGATTTTGGAGTAGAAGTCTCGTTCCGGATGTTTAACGTAGGAGGTTTGTAGGAAGTTGGTGCTGTTGTCTTCTGTAGGGTGGGAAAACCATGTAGGTTTGTAGCCATAGCTAGGTGGGTTGCAGGAAACTGCTCATTGCTGCTTGTCTGCCTGGGTATTCCACCTAATTGTATACACGAATCCTTGACAATTCATATGTTGGGCTGGTGCTCGAGTTTTTAGGATTTGCGCTCATCATCCTAAGGTTTGTCACAAGCGTTGAGTAGTCCACCCCACAGGGCTAACGCTTGACGTCAAACTGCAAGGTTATGAGGGGGCGATGATGTGATAAGGTAGCAGTGACGTGATAAGCTCGGGTACAATAAAGTCTGTATTCTCTATCGCGATGCAGAACATTTAGTCTGGTGGGCACAAGCTCTCGTCCACCTCAATAGACGAGCGGCTTGTGCCAACCATTACGACCTCAATAGTCCGTCTGGAAGGTTTGGGTAACGCTCTACTTTCCACATGTGGAAACCTTCACTTGAGAAGTCCGGTTCTACGAGAGCGGTTTGTGCCAACCAGACTAGACTAGTGTTTAGAGCCTCCGGAAAATGCTCTGGCGACAGACCTCCTCCTCTTCTTCTACACTATGCTCACACGATGAGATAGAGAATACAGAGCTTATCACTCGAACCTGTTCTATCCACATGACTTTCTACATGACCTTCTACTGGCGACCTCCACCTTCCATAAACTCCCACATATGTCATCTTTGGCAATTTGCCACTCCCAACTACGTTCATAGTCTGGTTGGCACAATTCATTCGTGGAACGCTAGCTTCAAGGTCTGCACTCATCATCCTAAGCCTCTTCGCAAGCGGTAAGTCGCCCGCCCCACAGGGCTAACCGTCCGCCTTAAACTTCCCATCTGTTGCAAAGACGTCACCATCTTCGGTGGCAGGCCTTTAACCTTTTGTTCTCATCATCCTTAGTTTTTTCACAAGCGTTGTGTCTAACACTCCATCTTAAATTCCGCTCTATTGTGAATATGTTTCATAGCCGAATCTTTGGCAATCCACATGTTGGGTTGGGCGGTTGTTTAATTTCCGAGTTTCTGATCATCCTTGCTTCCGTAGTCCCCCAACACACGAAGGTCCATCCAACAAAGTTCGACCCACATATGAAGGCATAATGCCAATGAGTGGGGCCACGGGTGGGGCTACCCACAAAATCTTAGTGGTACGCATTCACCTAGCCACGAGAGGTAGCTCCACATGGGTCTGTATATTTTAATAGTTTTGATATGATGCCATGATATCCCACATTAATGACATACTATATACACGGATTGCAAGATAAAAGTTAACAAACAGATACAGAATCCAGGCACGACGGAGACCACTGACGACACCTCTGCCGGCCTTGCCTCATATTAGTTAACCTACATCTGCCTCTAGTATGAGAGAGAAAAGCCGAATGAGAAATTCCGTGCCAAATGAAATCCATGAGACCGGGGCGTGATCATGAGCTGAAAGGTATCGGATCCACCTCATCACCGTATTGTAGAGGAAGGTGGGCTGCCAGGTAGTGTAAGGAGATGTCTGTGAATAAATTACGGATGTTTCGGAAGTTACCTTCGGTGTTGTGGGTATGTTTACCTGTGTTAATTTGCATCGACGGTGGGGTGGAGTCAGATTCGGACATCCCCCATGTTACTCCACCTCTGCGGGGCCCGGCTGCATCAGGGCGGGCGAATGGTTCTGTATATGATATACTGCAGGGATTCAACTGCTCGTGCCCCGACCCGCTAGTACTATCAGCTTATTTTTTGTAGTTGTGGGAGGGTACTAGGAGGATTCACCACATGCGTCCCAAAACCTTGTTCAACTTCCGGCGTTACATCCATAATCGCAGCATAGCTTTACCTGACTCGTCTTTCACCTCCCAGCTTGAGGCAACTGTATAGACGAAATTAACCATGTATTAAGCTTTGTAGTTGGTTTGCTATTGTCTCCTTCCCCGTTCTGGCATTGCACCCCTAGACCCCCACGAGGAATACGTACTGTATTCCTCGGCCTGATCTCGGATTGATTCCACGTGGAAGCCTGGGAGAGGAGTATTGTGGATTCATTTGCACATGCGAGGCACGAAGGTGAAGGGGCAGGGTGGCTGCCGACCCCCCCGAAGCATTCTGGCAGTGAATATGCGATACGGGGGATTTGTTTATATTACAGCTCGTTCCCGTTAACAGAGACATATGCCCCCTTGAGCCTGGCAGGGAGAATATTATGATTAGTAGCATAGGCGGAGGGGGATTCATAGCCACAGCTATGACATACATATAATTTCCCAAGCAGGAACCCGGTTATCTGGGCCTACAATGCGCCCATAAACAACAGCATATATGATTGTAATTAGTATTAACTCTTCAGATTCCCCTCGGTAGCCTTTGCAAACTAGCACCTTGCATATAGCACATGGCACCGCTCCACTACACACGGGAGCCAATTGAATTATTTATTTTAACCTCGATGACGGGGTGACTTCCACCAGTCCTTATTCTGGTGACCTGTTCGGACGGAATGATGGTTAACGCATGGGTTGGAAATGATGACGGCATAAGCGGGACCTCGGGGCTGAATGAAGGGTAGACAGAAAATGTTATTTTCTCGGGTCCATGTGTAAGGGTATGTAAGCCAGTGGATCTTCCCATGCTCTTCTACCATAAAGAATGTGGCTTCTTCAATCGTATAGGAATATAAACTCAATTATCTCCCGAACGAGACTAGCGCCGTAGAACGATTTTTGCATGACCTTCCTGGTTTTCCGTTAAGGGCGTACTATCTGCTGAGCTCTGGGAATGATATTAGCCATGTCGGCAGCATAAGTTCAGGGAACGCCCTTGCCTTTGCCTGCCCCTCGCCCGCAAAGTATCATCCCCAGAGGAGAGCACGAGGAGGAGGCAGAAAGTTTGAATGAGTTTCCAGGCCAGTGATATTCAGCTGTAGCGACAGTATAGTCACGCAGACAGAAAACTTTACTCTGGTAGTACAAAGTCGAGCAGAGTGTAGAATCAGGTCAATCTGGTGAGAGAAAAACAGTGGATCATTCGTATTCTGTGACGATCTCTGCATACATGAAGTGTTGTATATCGGAACTGAAGAAGAAGAAAGACAGGAAGAACAGACAGGATGAACAGACAGGATGAACGCCGAGATCGCCAAGGCACTAGGATAGAGTCTATTTCTTCACAGAGAGTAAGTAGTGATTCAGACTACCACTAAGTAAGTATGCAGGATGGTATGTGCAACTGCAATCAGCGGGATTCTTAGCTTTGTTGGGTGCATCATTAACTGTGGGCGGACTACGGAACGCAATGATAAGCAGAATCAATAAAGCTAAACCACATCCCAACATGTCAATTGGGAAAGATTCCAAGAGCTGGACGTTTAAGATGGAATGTTAGCTACCGACTACGCATGAAAAAAAGTTAATAAATAAACATAAAAACATGCACTCAACCCTTGTGAAAAGTGTAGGATATTGAGCGCAAATCCTAAAACCGATAGGAAACGCACGCACTAAAAGATTAGTTTACACTTAAAAGAGAAGAGCAACTATAAATTAGCTTAGACTCGAAAGGGGAAGGGGTGGTAACGTACTAGCGCAACTCATGGGCTATAAGTGGATAGATTTTCCCTCTACTTCTTCACAATTATCATCAGCCTTGTCTTTCAATACACATTCAGAGTCTCCGCACGACTGTCAGTGACTTTGAGCTTTATTATGGGTGTACTTTGTTTTTATCCTCTTCTACACCAAGCCAATAGGTGAAACACTAGGGTGTATATGCGGTGCTGCATTGCCCGGGGGTGAAAGCGCAGCCAGCAACGAGGAGCTTCCTTGTAAACCACTCAGCAAGCCCACAACACCTACATCCTGTGCCGCGCCATACAGAGGACAACACCAATCACCTAACAACCCCTACTCCGAAAACCCTGAACCAGACCTCTCCTCCAAAAATCCTAGTTTGAACCAGACGTCGTGTACACGATAGAGGTCAATACTTGAACTTGAGATTTTCGTCGTGAGCGACAATGACGGGAAAAAGGCAGACCTTGCCAGCTCCCCCTCTGGCGAAGCTCAAAACCAAGTCCAGAACAACCATTGAGGACGACTACGCGACGATCACCTGGCTGTGCGAGGGAACTCCATCCTGACAGACCAGGTAAGGGAACCACGAGACGACCACCTCATGGTCATCAGGAACTCCCTCCTGCACAGGGGAGGATGCTACTACCCCGCCGACAGGTACTTGGCACGAGCAAGCCCACGACCCGACGGCAGCACAGCAAGTCTACAAGACTTTGCTATGACAGTCAAGTGCACTATTCTCCAGGGTCTCGGATTGGCGGGAGCGTTCATGGGATGCTACTCCTCGACCCTTCAACATATTCGGATGAACGAGGAAAGTGGACAATCCAGCAGTGAAGCAGCGGAACGCAGGCAAACGATTGTCGTTAAACCCTACAAGAAACAGGAATCGTTTGTATATATGCAAGCACGTTCAGTTTCCACTACGTCACCTCCTTCAACTTCAACAACGTTCAGACAACTCATGTGTACGCATCTATGGCACGCATGACTCCTGGTAGGGAAGCAAGCAGCCAGGAACCATGGCCAGATTCGCCACTTGAAAGGGGCGCTCCAGACCATCGCCGCTGGTTTGACACTTCTCCGTGTTGGAAACAGGAATGGAAATGCAGAAACCCATCCCACGTTGCCAGAAGCACAGTCAACCATGCACAATGGTAGCTGGGTATGAGCTCCCTACAAGAGACAGTACACGCTTTGGATGTCATGGAATAGCGCTGCCATACATTACGCCATGGAATGTCGTTCTCTATAATCACAGTGACAAGCGATCTGGTTCAGACCGTCCGTCCCAACGCTACCACTGGGTCAACCTAGGGAGCAGCAGGAATATGCGCAACATACAGAGTCTGGACAATGGTCAATTTTGGTTGTGCTGATCCGAAAAACGACATTTTGGGGATGTCACAAAAAGATCATACTGGTGGAGTACTCGTGGAGAATATCTGCAATTTTAGAGAACGAGAGTCTGGAAAGAAGCTCAGGAAGGAGGATAAAATTACTCTGATGAGGGGGAGATCATGGATTCGCAATATTCCGACAAGCCTGTCAACTCCTAGGGCCGAACAGGGCGATTATATTCGAGGGGTATATCAGTTGGGGCGAGACTGGAACAAATTTCGGTGCAGGACATTCGCAGTGTGCGGATTCTAGTGGAAGGGTTCCGACAATGACCCCAAGGAGGACATCCACCCTCCCAGTCCTAAACGTGCACGTATCGCCGCAAAGATTAATACGCTACATTGTGAGAAACCTGAGCAACCCTAGAATGCATGGTACCGAGTGGAAATGTTGTGAAAAACGGCAGGGGGACTTTGGAGAAGTGAGCAATACCGACAATCGAACTGTTGGGAATATATACTGGCGGTATTCAAGGATACCTACCAACAATCACAGAACGCTGTAGGACTTGGGCCGACTTGGGCCCATACGCCGGCAACCTGGGAGTATCTCAAAGGGAAAAATGTTCCTATTTCCGGGGAGAATCCAGTTTCCTCATGCGCCACAGGGAAGTTCCACCAGGAGCCCCACCAACTTTCTACATACATAGGATCTCGCAAATATGGCTAATGCGGCTAATGCTGTTGCAATGAATGGAACCAGAACCGCGACCTCCCTGTTCTTTCGTGGTTCCCGGGAGTATCCCGCATACGGACCGTGCCCGGGCAGTCATGATTACATCAAAAGGGCAACAGACACACAAGACCTGAAATCAACCACTGAATGTGGAGACCCAACGACGATAACCTTGGGGTCTCAATCAGATGCACCGGGTTGATGCGAAATGCCTACTCACCGCCAGTGAAATAAGGAATCTATCTCCAAGAGGATGTTGGGATTATTCTACTTGGGCCCAGTGTTGGAATGATGAGGAACGTGTGATTATGGAGGAGAGGGAGCCCATGGAGGGACTAAGAGTGCCTGCTAGAATTTCAACTGACGGTGGGATGAATTGGAATTCATTTCTGCGGAGGAGGTGAATTTTGGGAAGTTGCTTTATTTAACGGTCGCTGGTGGTATGAAGCGTGCTCCATATTTGTGGGGAGTACGAAGGTCGAATGGGATACTGTCGGGCTCGGTGGTGGATAAATTGCTAAACAATAGGTCTATTGACATGAAGCATTCTGTATCTAACGATTGGAGGCATAAATTGGAGACGGAGGCTACTACATCCCTGTATTGGAGGCAAAAACCCTCGCTCCGCTGTTGCTCGCCTTGGTGCCACTATATAATGACAGTGCTCATCCCGCCACGCTGGACACCTCTGTTCGAACTCCCGGAACAGCGGGAACACTCTCATCAGGGATCTAATTTGGCGAGGGAGACTATCGGTACAGCAGTCGAGTGTGACGTCGATCATGGCCATACAGAATATGTGAAGCTGCCATCGTTCCTTGACGGTTCAGTCCCCAGGGAGGCCCAATGCAATCAGCAGTCGGTCAATGTCGCGACCCCCTACTCGTATTGGCTAACTTGTTTTACTTTTCCCGGGATTCGTAAAAATTGCACGAGGTCTTCTCAAGTGACAATTTACAATCGGTCGATTGTTGATACCGTAAACGGGTCCCGGGAGGGTGTATCAGTTTGTCAAACGCCCAGAACTATTTAGCTCCCTAGTCCCACCCCTTTCGGCACTGAGTCCTTGAACAATCGAATACATGATGCAAGAGGGGAGAAACCTGACAAAGTATGCCCAAACCGCGCAAGCCTACAGCCACTTCGTAGACCCTTCGGGTGTGGATGTCGAAGGACGTGCCACAGTGTTCGCTTGATTCAGCTCCCTGCACAACGACTTGCCATGAATGACCTTCCGTGTGAATCACAGCCGGATGTATTCGACAAGTTCGATTTCGAAACATGAGTCAAGAGTCTCTTATATGGCCAGATGCCGAGATATTCGTACAATGTCGGTTTGTCGTAGTAGTGATTGTGTCGTGGGTATCGCGTAGAACGCAGGGAATGACTCGGGAGGCGTGATAAGTTAATTGCCATTTGATTGAGGCAATATTTAAATCCTTGTACGTTAATGAGGGAAATTAGGGTGATAAAGTACCAACGGTGTTCTGGATTAACTGAAGAATATGATGACTCCTACCACGCAATAAAGTTATTTTTCAACCTTGATTTATCATCCGATCTCATAAGTAACATATTTGTTTCAATTTCGTCCAGATTTCACTATTCTTTTGTACAAGTTCGTGGTCTGAGTTGTGGGAGGGGTTTCCGCTTCTAGGAAAAGTATCTGTTAATATCCATCATCCTTCCTAGTATTGTTTTGCAACCTATGCCACCACCGAACGTTACATGCGGCTGTAAATATTACGAGGTTATGAGTGAAGGAATCTTGAGAGAGAGAGAGAGAAAGATCGATGTATTCGTCAAAGCTATGTAGTGATCGCTATAGTATGAATGCTATGGTTCTACTGCCTTATCCTTTTTGATTCCGCGCGAATTCCAGCTCTTTTATCCCTTCCCACCTTATTCCAATCGCCCTGATTAGGGACCCCGGTTCCTTTCCGCATGTTCCAATTATCCTATTCAGGTTCCCTGCGTTCCCCGTGACATCACTTGCATGTGAGGGTAATTACTACAGCGGCATTCCCCTAAACTTCGTACTCCCCACAAATATGTAGTGCACTTCATGCCACCACCGAAAATTACATACGGCATTCCTCCCAAGCTTCGTCCCTTCCACTGAATGAATTTTACTTCACCCCACCGCCAGTTGCAATGCTGAACCCAGCAGGCAATCTTAGTACCCTTCATAGGCTCTTGCTGTTTCTAATCGCACGTCCCTCACAATTCCAACACGGCATAATCCAAATTCCTCCCTGAGATCGCTTAATACCATGGCGGTGAGTACCATTTCCCATCAATCCGGTGCATCTGATTAAGACCCCCAATATGGTCTCTGGTATACCACCTCCAGTGGTTGTTTTCAGTTCTTGTATGTCTCTTACCCTTTTGATGTGATCCCGACTACCCGGGCACGGTCCGTATTCGGGATCTTCCCGGGAACCATGAAAGAATGGGGTGGTCGCGGTTCTGATTCCAGTCTTCGTAACGGCATTAGCGGCACTAGGCATATTTGCGAGATCCAATGTATGTAGAAAGTTGGTGGGGCTCCTGGTGGAACTTCCCTGTGGCGCATGAGGAAACTGGGGTCTTCCGGGAAATAGGAACATTTTTCCCTCTCGCAGGTTGACGGCGTATGGGCCCAAGTCATACGGCGTACTGTAATCAATCGTAGGTATGCCCTCCATACCTGCAGTATCTCCTCCCACAGGGAAATTGTCGGTATGCTTCACTTGTCCCAAGTCCCCGTACTATTTTTCACAATATCTCAGCCTGGCACCTGGCATTCCTAGGTTGCTCACGATGTACCTTAAACTTTGCGGGGATAGGGACGAATAGGCTGGCAACAGTGGAGAGCCGCATTGATTAGGACTCTTGTTGGGAGCGTGGGGTAAATGGTCACTGCCTTCGTGGAATCATCAGACTCTCTCCACGCACAGGGCTACGCCACATCTGCCTTGTTCCCCGACCTCCAATGCTCCACTAGCTTGTTCTTTCATCTCTATTGTAATGTAGGCTTCAAGAACACTCTAGAGGGATGATGCAAAGACAGGCCCACCTAGGCAAATGAGTGGTATATTAGAACCAGGTTCTGGGGCCGGTGTTAGGGGAACCATATGTATTGCTATGGGAGCATAACGTAATTGACGGGGATCCGGCGCACTACATGGATCCGGCGCACTACCAGGATCCGGCGCACTACCGGCATCCGGCGCACTACCGGGATCGTGGAAGTCTTTTTCATTAATGATCCTTCCGCAGGTTCACCTACGGAAACCTTGTTACGACTTTTACTTCCTCTAAATGACCAAGTTTGACCAACTTTCCAGCACCTGGAT
>Ga0307511_10003697_pt1 | contig 15639 bp, 14 predicted proteins | sample 13_EM_MG_FD_200266 | JGI IMG/M metagenome (GOLD analysis project Ga0307511, IMG submission 200266) | Populus trichocarpa ectomycorrhiza microbial communities from riparian zone in the Pacific Northwest, United States - 13_EM | ecosystem: Host-associated > Plants > Roots > Unclassified | place... | reverse complement strand
AGACGGATCCGCACGTGTCCGGCGTCCGGGTCCGCCGTCTTCGCGACGGTGGTGGAAGGGGTGGCGATGGAGGCAACACCTTCGTCGCGGGTGCCGCGCCCGCCGTCGCCGCAGGAGGCGAGCAGGACCAGGGCCGTGCCGGCCGCGACGACCGTCAGGACGGGACCGGTGATGCCGCGGCACCGGGGATCGGTGAAGGAGGACATGGCACCAACATCCCGGCCAGGTATGAAGATCCTGTCAGGGATCGATCAGCATCCTGTCTGCGGGAGCCATGGCGCAGAGGCCGAATCCGGACCGCTACCGTCCGCCTCGTCAACATCAGTCCGACAACTCTGCTGCGGCACAAGCTGTCCGGGGCCCGCCGTCGAGGAGGCCGATCCGCCGCGGCATGACCTCGACGCCTGACGCAGGGTCCGTGCGGCGGACGGCGCGACTCGTACGACGACGCCAATGACCGGAAGGCACCGGCCAGTTGGCCGATTTCCGCCCCCACCCGACCATGCGCGGGGTGCGGCCGATGCCGCCCCTGACCGGAATCCCGGCATGATCCGACCGACGCCCGATGCGTCGAACAACTTCTGTCCCAACGCTGTACGCGAATCCGGTGTTCGGGATAGCGTCACCACGCAGCTGCCGAGTGAAACGATTCAATCCACTGCCGCACAAGGGGACAGCATGGCGTCGAACAGCACACCGGACAAAGGCATTTCCCGTCGCGCAGCTCTGGCCGCAGCAGGCACCGTCGGACTCACCGCGGTGTCCCTCTCGACCGGACTTCCCACCGCGGAGGCGCTCCCCGCCGCCGAAGCCTCCGCTTCGCTCACCGGCAGCGTGCCGCGCCGCGCCGGCGGCTGGCACCGCTACGTCCAGGGGCCGTCCTCGCACACGGTCCGACCGATGCGGATCGTCGCGTCGACCGGAGACGTGAAGAACCCCAACGCGCTGCTCAAGCCCGGCGGTTCCAGATCCGTACTGCGGCGCCCGCAGCCCGCGACGGCCCCCGCCTGGCCCGCCGGCACCACGGCCGAGGCCTCGTCGGCACACGCGGGCAACAACGGCAACGACGGACAGCCGCGTACCTACGACGCCTCCAACGCGATCGACGGAAACCCGGACACCTTCTGGAACGACGACACCCTCGGGGTGTTCCCCGACGTCCTCACCATCATCGCGCCGCAGGTCGCGACCCTGCAGGGCATCACGGTGATCTCCAACAGCGACGGCGTGCCGACCGACTACACAGTCGACGTGTGGCGCGACGGCGACTGGCACACCGCCGCCACGGTCGCGGGGAACGACGCGGTGCAGAGGGCCGTTCCGTTCACGGAGTCGGTCAGCACCGATCGCGTGCGCATCACGGTGACCCACGCGCAGGACACCTCGCACGGCAACTTCACCCGGATCAACGAGGTCTGGCCCGCGCCGGTCGAGCCGATCCCCGTACCCAGCGTCACGGTGGACTTCGGCAAGGTCGTGGTCGGATATCCGCAGATCAGGTTCACCTCCGCCTCCGCCAACTCCCCAGGTGTACGCGTCGCGTTCTCCGAGACCCGGCAATTCCTCACCGACCGCTCGGACTTCACCCGCTCCGACCAGGCGGGCGGTGCCGGACAGGGCACGGACCAGTTCGCCGTACCCGCGAAGGGCGCCAACTGGACCGACCACAAAGGCTTCCAGGCCGGCGACAAGGTCTTCGCGGACGGACTGCACGGATTCCGCTACCTCAAGATCAGCCTCGACGCACTCGCCACGGACAGCCCCGCCGCACAGCCCTGGGGGACGGTCGAAATCGACTCCGTGGCCCTCCAGTTCACCGCGTACGTGGGCACACCGAGCACCTACCGCGGCTGGTTCCTGTGCTCCGACGACGAGTTGAATCGTTACTGGTACGGCGCCGCATACACCAACGAACTGGTCACCGACACCTTCCGCCAGGACGACGTCGACCCGCGCAACGCCTGGAGTGCCACGCTGGAGGGCAAGTTGGTCCTCCAGGACGGTGCCAAGCGCGACCGCGACCCGTACGTCGGCGACCTCGCCGTCTCCGCCCGCACCCTCTACCTCACCCACGACGACGCGGCAGCCGCGGCCCGCAACGTCCTGGCCGACCTCGCCGACCACCAGCGCGCCGACGGCTGGATACCGCCCGCCTCCATCGGCAACTACACCCTGCCGCTCTTCGACTATCCGCTGTACTGGGTCACTTGCAGCTGGGACTACGTCCTCTACACCGGGGATCGCCAGTACGCGACGCGCTACTACCCCACGCTCCTGAAGGTCCTGGACACCTGGTACCCCAGCGTCACGGACGACGCGGGCCTGCTCAGCAAGGGCCTCAACGGCACCGGCGGTTACGGCGACTACGCCTTCCTCGGACGCACCGGCCGCGTCACCTACTACAACGCGCTCTACGTCCAAGCCCTCCAGAACGCCGCCCAGTTGGCGCGGCTGCTGGGGCAGCAGGCCGACGCCACGCGCTGGAGCGAGCGCGCGGACAAGGTCGCGCAGGCCGTCAACTCGCTGCTGTGGGACGCGGACGCGGGCGCCTACCTGGACTCCTCGACAGGCGCGGTGCGCCACGCACAGGACGGCAACTCCCTCGCCGTCGTCACCGGCATCGCCGACGCGGACCGTGCCACCTCGGCGCTCGCCCATCTCGACGCGACGACGAAACGGCCTTACGGCAACGCCTTCATGGACAACGACACCATCTTCGACCAGGCCTCCCAGCGGGTCTACGCCTTCACCTCCTACCCGGAGATCGAGGCCCGCTTCCTGACCGGTCAGGTCGACTCCGCGCTCGACCAGATCCGCCGTATGTACGGCTGGATGGACAAGAACGACCCCGGCATCACCAACTGGGAGGGCATCGGCCCGAACGGGTCTCTCTACGAGGACGCGTACACCAGCATGGCGCACGGCTGGTCCACCGGAGTCCTGCCCGCGCTCACCAACAACCTCCTCGGCGCCCGGCCGACCTCGCCCGGCTACGCCACCTGGGAAGTGCGCCCGCAGCCCGGCGGCGTCGCCTGGGCGACGGGACAACTCCCCACCCCGCACGGACCGTTGGGCGTCGAGTGGGAGAACAGCAGCGGAGTCTTCCGCCTCACCGTCCGCGTACCCAAGCACACCCAGGGCTCGGTCACTCTTCCCGGCGACGCGCGCGGGCTACGGGTGTCCGTCGGGCGACGGACGCTCTGGGACGGTAAGCGCGCGGCGACCCGCGATGTGAGCGTGGCCGACGGCACGGTCACGGTGTCGGGCCTCGGCCCGGGCGAGCACAGTTTCGTGAGCGAACAGCCCGGCAACTGACACTGTTCCGCGCCTCGTTGGCGTGGCACCCGAACGAGCCGCTCCGGGACAGGCCAACTACCGTCCGACTCGGGGCGGTTCGCTGCGAAAATGGGCGAACCGGACGTTCCCTTTGGCTAATTGTGGCGGGTGTTTTGCCGGTCCTCGCGTTGCCCGCCCCACCGCCCCGACCTAGCCTGACCCGCGGACCAAGGGAGGGCTGGCATGCTGCGGACCGTCCGGGAACAGGCAGCGGGTCTCACCAAGGATCAGCGCAACGCCTTCGTCGCCGCCTACCTGGGCTGGGCGATGGACGCCTTCGACTACTTCCTCGTCGTACTCGTCTACAGCGAGATCGCCGACGACTTCCATGTCTCCCTCACCGACATGGCCTTCCTCACCACGGCCACCCTGGTGATGCGGCCGTTCGGCGCGCTGCTCTTCGGCCTGTGGGCTGACCGCAAGGGCCGCCGCACCCCGCTCATGGTCGACGTGGCCTTCTACTCGGTCGTCGGATTCGCCTGCGCCTTCGCACCCAACTACACCGTGCTGCTGGTGCTTCGCCTGCTGTACGGCATCGGAATGGGCGGCGAATGGGGTCTGGGCGCCGCGCTCGCCATGGAGAAGATCCCCGCCGACCGGCGCGGCTTCTGGTCGGGCCTGCTGCAGAGCGGCTACTCGCTGGGCTATCTGCTCGCCGCGGTCGCGTTCTTCGGTATCGAACCGGCCTTCGGCTGGCGCGGGTTGTTCGCATTCAGCCTCGTCCCCGCCCTGGTCGCGCTGTGGGTGCGCACCCGGGTGGAGGAGAGCGAGGTGTGGGAGAAGAGTGTCCGACTCAACCGCACGCCCGCCTACCAAGTGTTCAAGAACCCGGCGGTACTGCGGCGCTTCGTCTACCTGGTCGCGCTGATGACCGCCTTCAACTGGATGTCGCACGGCACCCAGGACATCTACCCCACCTTCGTCAAGAAGGGGCTGGGCCTGTCCCCGGACACCGCGATCGCCATCGCCGTCGTCTACAACATCGGCGCCATCATCGGCGGCATGGTGCTCGGCGCCTACTCCGAGCGGCTGGGACGGCGTCGCACGATCATGATCGCGGCGGCCGCCGGCCTGGTCGTCGTACCCTTCTTCGTCCTGTCCACCGCCGTGGGCTGGCTGATGCTCTCCTCCTTCCTGATGCAACTGTGCGTACAGGGCGCCTGGGGCGTCATCCCCGCCCACCTGACCGAGATGAGCCCGGACACGATCCGCGGCTTCTACCCCGGCGTCACCTACCAGCTCGGCAACCTCATCGCCGCCCTCAACCTGCCGATCCAGGAAGCTCTTGCCGAGCGGCACGGTTATCCGGCGGCGATGGCGTGGACAGTGACGCCCGCCCTTGCCCTGGTGATCGTGCTGAGCGCCGTGGGCCGGGAGGCCAAGGGCATACGGTTCGGCGGCACGGGGGCTCAGGTGCCGAGTACCGCGGTGGCCGACACCTAAGGGTCCCTCAAAGCGCCGGTGAGCGTCCTGAGACGACGACCGGTTCCAGCCGCCGTACGCGGAACCGGTCGCGGCGCAGCAGGGGCCGTTCGACAAGGACGTACGAGGCGAGGGCCGCGGCGAGCGTCGCCGCGAGGCCGGCCGGGAGCAACGGGTCGCCGCGGACACCGAGGTCGTGCAGCAACCGGATCACGGGGTAGTGCCACAGGTACATCCCGTAGCTCAGGTTGCGCCCGATCCACACCGGCACGGACAGCGACAGCAGACGGGTGGACCAGGACTCGGGGCACAGGTCGAGTGCGGCCACCACACAGGCCGTCAGCACGGCGGCGGCCAGGAATCCCACCGTGTACCAGACCGGATTCCACCCGCTGACCTCGGTGATCGGGATCTGCCAGGCGATGAGCCCCAGCAGCACGAGCGCGGGGCGGCAGAGCCGTCCCGCCCAGCGGCGCAACAGTGCCAGCCGGGGGTCGTCGGCACGCAGCCGGGCCAGTACGAGGGCCAGCAGGGCGCCGACGAGGAGCTGGTCGGCGCGGGTGTCGGGGCCGTTGTAGATGCGGTGTGCCGCCGAGGGATCCCAGAGCACGGTCCGCCAGAGCACCGGCAGCACGCACAGCACCGCGACCCAGCCCAGCACGGCACGTGCCCTCGCGTGCCGGAGCAGCACCAGCAGGAGGAGGGGCCAGGCCAGATAGAACTGCTCCTCAACTCCCAGGGACCAGGTGTGGCTGAGCGGCGCGGTGAGGTCCGAGTACGTCCCGGCGTTCCCGGCCCGTACGAGATTGACGAGCGAACCCGCGGCCAGCACCGCCGCCACCCATGCCCCTTGGAACAGCGGCAGCGCGAACGTCACGGACAGGACGGCGGTCACCGCGCACATCAGCAGCAGGGCCGGCATCAGTCGCAACCAGCGCCGGCGGTAGAACGACCACAGCCCGATACGACCGGTACGCGCGTACTCGGTGACCAGCAGCCGGGTGATGACGAACCCGCTGATCGTGAAGAACACGTCCACGCCCACCGAGCCACCGGGCACCAGGTCCGGTTGCACGTGGTAGACGATCACCAGCACCACGGCGACCGTCCGCAGTCCGTCCAGCCCCGCCACCCGCCCACCACCGCGCAGCGCGGACGCCAAGCCCTGTCTTACGTCTCTTGCATCAGGGCTCTGTCCGGTGGCCTCGTCTACCGCGCTTCGATGGAGGGTGCTCATAACGGCGGCGTCTGCCCAGCCGGACGGGGATCACACAAATTCTCATGTTCCTCATGGAACGGCGGCCCGTCGGAGGCCATGCGGCTGCGGTGCACCGAGAAGGACGGCATTCCGGCACAGCACGTCGTATCACTGCCCCCGCCTCCCATGGCATTCGTCGACTTCAGCGATGCGGCCGATCCCCGGGAAAGCGCGGACGCGTGGATCGAGGAGGACCGGGTCAAGGTGTCAACCAACGCACAACTGAGGTGTATCAGGCGCTGCTTGACGGTGAGTCCCCTGAAGTGCGATCACTCGGTGAATTGCAGGAACTGGTCGACGAGGAGTCGGCCTACCACGATTCCAGCGACTACGAAGAAGACCGCAGCTACTGGATGGAACGAATGGCGGGAGCGGGCACACCGCCGTCCCTCTCGCTCGGGCCACGGCAGGGCGAGGGCCACCAGGTCGCGTACTCGGGCCGTATCTCCTCCGACCGACGAGACGCGTTGCGGACGGCGACCCGTGCCGCGCTTCCCGTAGTGGTGGCCGCGGCTGTGGCCGTCCATCTCAACCGGGTGACCGGCGAATCGGACATCGTGTTGGGCGTTCCCCTTGCCGCACGGATGACGCCGGCAGCCAGGGGATGCGGAACGGCCGATGTCATCAACGCTAAAGGTTTCAGGATCTGCGACGAGATCTCCGGCTGCACGGCGACCAGAAACTCTTCGGCCCCGAGATCAACGTACTGACCTTTCCCAACGGCTTTGAGCTCGGCGGACACCAACTCATTCAGCACTACATCAATACCGGACCCTGCGACGACCTCACACTTCGCACGTCCTCGAACTCGTAACGAAGAATCCCGAGATGGCCGTCGCCGATATCGACATCCTGGATCCCGCAGAGCGGGAAAAAGTTCTCGTCGATTGGAACAACACGGCGGCACCCGTCCCGGACACGACCTTCGCCGGAATGAGCCGTGCTGTCGTACCCCGCAGTGCCGCTTGGCGGTATGTCCGCGAGGCCGTCGACCTGCTCGCCGCGACCGCCTACGACCTGGCCGCCATGGTCAGGATCAGGGCGTCCGCGGCACTGCCCGGATCCACCCATGACCTGACCGCGGCCCGCACCCACGGCGTCGTCGACGCGTTGACCAGCGCGAACGTGATGACCTTCGCTGACAAGGCGTAGCAGGGAGCCCGCGGCGGCGTCCGGAGACCGTTCAAACGCCATCGCCACCGGCGAGCGAGCGCGATCGTGCAGGCCATCCTCGTCCTACACCACGTCGAGAACCCGATGGTTAAAGATCAAGTCAGTCCTCGGAGTTCCGGCCGCGTGCTCCTGCTGTCGAGTTGTCGTTCCGTGGGTTGTCGGCGTTCCAGCTGGCGAGGAGGCGGATCGCGTCGGCCTCCGGGGTGCCGGGTTGGGGAGTGTAGACGTTGAGGATCTGGCTGGAGACGGCGTCGACTCGGAGGTTCTCGTAGGGCAGCGCGATCTCGCCGATGAGCGGGTGGCGGAAGGTCTTCGTGCCGGTTCGGTGGATTCGTACGTCGTTGGTCGCCCAGCGAGTCCGGAATTCCGTGCTTCGGGTGGCGAGTTCGCCGATCAGTTCGGTCAGGTCGGGATCGTCGGGGTGGCGGCCGGCCTCGATGCGCAGCATCGCCACGGTGTCGGCCGTGATCCGGTCCCACTCGGGGAACAGGTGCCGGGCTCCGGGCTCGTCGAGGAACAGGAAGCGAGCGCTGTTCGTCCGTCCGGGCAGGTCGTACACGGGGGCGAGGAGTGCGCGCCCCAGTGCGTTGGCCGCGAGGATGTCGAACCGGCCGTTGAAGACCACTGCGGGTAGCTGGTCCATGGAGTCCAGCAGCACCCGGACTCCGGGGGTGACCAGGCCTTTCGCCGCGCTGCGGCTTCGCTTGCGGGCCGCGGGCGTCAGGGCCGTGAGTAGCCGGCCGAAGTGAGCGCGTTCGTCGTCGTCCAGACCCAGGACGCCGGCTACGGCGTCGACGACTCCGGCGGAGGGCCCGGTTGCCTGGCCGCGTTCGAGCCGCACGTAGTACTCCGGGCTGACCCCGGCGAGCAGCGCGACCTCCTCCCTGCGCAGCCCTTTCACCCGACGGCGAGTGCCCTGCGGAGGAAGGCCCGCGTCGGTCGGGGTGACCCGGGCGCGGCGGGTGGTGAGGAACTCACGGACCGCCGCCCGTGCGGCCTCCTTCTCGTCCATGAGATCCAGGGTAGGCCCGGCCCGCTCCCCGAAGGGGTCCCTGTGAGTACCCCTTTCAGCAGTGCCTGTCGGGAGGTGGTGAACCGATGTTGGCTGGATCTCGGCGAGATCGACATCGGCGCCCGATGCCGTGGACGCCGGTCCTCGCCGTTTCCTTCTGACGCACCGTCCTTCGACACTCTCGACGAGAAACGAGTTCTCTGATGCAGCACGCCACGCTGGGGAGCCTGCGGGTTTCCCGGATCGGTCTGGGTGCCATGTCCATGGCCGGCACCCTCCTCTCCGGGGGCGGCCTGGACGACGCTGAATCCATTCGCGCCATCCATCGCGCGCTCGACCTCGGCGTCACCCACATCGACACCGCTGAAAGCTACGGCCCCTACCACAGCGAGGAGATCGTCGGTCAGGCGCTGGAGGGTTGGCGCGACCAGGTCGTCCTCGCCACAAAGTTCGGCGTCCTGTCGCACTCCGGGGACGGAGCCGAACTGTTCGACAGCAGTCCGGCCAACATCCGCACCGCCGTCGAGGGCTCGCTGAAGCGTCTTCGTACCGACCGGATCGACCTCTACTACCAGCACCGGGTCGACAAGAAGACCCCGATCGAGGACACCATCGGCACCGTGGCCGAGCTGGTAGCGGAAGGCAAGGTCCTGCACATCGGCCTGTCCGAGGCCTCTCCGGACACGATCCGCCGCGCCCACGCCGTGCACCCGATCTCCTCGTTGCAGACCGAATACTCCCTGTGGACCCGCGATGTCGAGACCGAACTGCTGCCCCTGCTGCGCGAGTTGGGCATCGGCCTCGTCCCCTACGCGCCACTCGGGCACGGGTTCCTGACCGGCCAGATCCGCACCCCGGAGGAGATCCCCGAGGGCGACTGGCGCAAGACCAATCCGCGCTTCACCGGCGACGCCTTCTACCAGAACCTGCGGCTCGTGGAGGAAGTGCGGAACATCGCGGTCGAGGCCAGTGCCACCCCCGCGCAGATCGCGCTGGCCTGGCTGGTGGCCCAGGGCGGGGACCTCGCCCCGATCCCCGGTAGCCGGCGAGTCGCTCGCGTCGAGGAGAACGCCGCTGCCGACGGTGTCGTCCTGACCGCCGACCAGTTGCGGCGGCTCGACACCCTCACACCGGCCACCGGCGCCCGACACGACGACTTCAACGAGTCCACGATCGACCGCTGAACCCGGCGTCGACGCGTGTGCCGCAACCAGCCCGAACACCAGACCCCAACGGGGTTCTCGACGCTCGAGAGCCCTCGCCCCGGAGGAGAAACGCCATGTCCGCAGCCGCATCACTGACCGAGCAGAACCGCACGATCGTCGAAGGCATGTTCGCAGCGGCGAACCGCGGCGATGTCGAGGGAGTCTTTTCCTTTCTGTCCGAGGACGTCGCGGTCATCGAGCCGGTGTTCCTGCCCTTCGGGAAGGCCTACCACGGCAAGGACGAATTCCTCGGCCTCGCCCAGGTCTTGCCGAACTACATCGAGGTCTCCTCGATCACGGTGCACTACACCATCGCCGACGGCGATCGCGTCGCGGCGTGCGTCGGCATCAAGGACGTCACGACCGGAGAGCTGACCCACTTCATCGAACAATTCACCCTGAAGGACGGCAAGATCGTCGAGAATCGGGTGTTCTACCACAACGTCGGCTCCATGCTCGACAAGCCCAGGGTCGTGTAGCGCGCACTCGAACTCGCTAATCACCCTCCACCGTTTCCATCGGCAGAGGAACTCGCGGACCGCCGCCGGCCAGGCCCACGTCCCGCAAGGGGTGTCTGCGCGTATGAAGTGAATTACCAGGCATTTCCGATTGGAACGGCGGATATCCCGTCTCCAATGTTCGGGACATCGTCCCGCCGACTGATTACACGAGGCGGTGGCCACCGTCGGCGTGCAGGACGGTGCCTGTGATGAAGCCGTTGCGCATCAGCGCCACGATGGCGTGGGCGATGTCCTCAGGGCGGCCGACGCGGCCGACGGGGAGGGCTTCGGCCTTGGCGGCCAAGGTTGCGGCCTTGCCGCTGCCTGGGATGAGATCCCACACCGGGGTGTCGACCCAGCCCGGGGAGATCACGTTCACCCGGACAGGGGCCAGCTCCAAGGCGGCCGCGCGGGCGAACGAGGCGAGCGCTCCGTTCACGGCCGCGACCATCGAGCCGCGCGGGCTGGGACGGTATGCGGCGATGCCCGAAGTAAGGGTGATCGATCCGCCGGGCCGGAGGGCAGGGGCGGCGTGCTTGGCGAGGAGGATGGCACCGATGAGCTTGGAGTCGAGCACCCCGCGGGCCGTGTCCACGTCGAACTCGGCGATGGGCTGATAGGCGCCGACCCCGTCGACCGCGGTCGTGACAACGTGGTCTGCGGGCTCGTTGAAGAGACGTGCGACGTCGTTCTCATGGGCGATGTCGGCCTGAACGGTCCGTACGCGATCCGACGCAAGAGAGCGCGCCGCCTTTTCCAGGCGTTCGGGGGAGCGGGAGGCGATGGTGACCTCGGAACCCTCGGAGAGCAGGGTCTCGGCCAGCGCGAGTCCCATGCCGGAGCTACCGCCGACGATGATGACGTGTTCTGTGGTCATGGCCCTACCGGATCATCAAGCGTGATCGTGCGTCCACGTCGTGTTATCGAAGGGTCGTTCGGCGCAGACTAACGTTCCTGGTCAGAGTGGGCAGGAGGGCGCGGAGTGCCGGATTGTGGCTGTTCGTGCGCCATGCGGCGGCGTACGTGATCGACAGCGGGGCGTTCCGGAGCGGCCGCCAGACAAGGTCGGGCGGCGAGACGGCGCGAGCCGAGCTCAGGCTGAACGCCGCGGGCCGCAGCGGTAGCACGGCGCGCAGCTGCGCATGAGGCATCGCGCTCTCGCTGAGAGCGACATCGGCGCCGAGGGCGTGCAGGCGCTCCACCATCGCGTCGTGCACGTCGGGTGCGAACTCCCTCGCGAAGAGGATCAGTTCAAGGCCGGCGAGATCGGTCGGATCAACGACCTCTCGTGCGGCAAGTGGATTGGCCGCCGACATCAGCACGCCGAGTTCCTCCTCGGCGATCTCCACCCGTTGTACGCCCTCGGGCGACGCGGACGGGACGCGCAGCAGTGCGAGGTCGACCTCGCCGCCCTCCAGCATCGCGAGCTGCTGCGCGGTCGTGCCGCCCAGCAGTGTCATCCGGCAGCCCGGCATGTGCTCGGCCAGAAGCTCCTCGATCTGTCCCGGGAGCCACGGCGGCACCCCGTTCAGCAGTCCGAAGCGCAGTACCGGGTCGGCGACACCCGCTGCGCGGCGCGTCTCCCGAAGTGCGTGGTCGGTCGCTCGCAGCGCCTCCTTGGCCGTATGAAGCAGGATCTCTCCCGCGGGCATCAGCCGTACGCCGCGACTGTGCCGGACCAGCAGCGGCGCGCCGATCTCGCGCTCGACCGCCTTGATCTGCTGGCTGAGCGTGGGCGTGGAGATGTGTAGTCGCTCGGCCGCGCGCCCAAAGTGGAGGGCCTCCGCGACGGCAACGAAGTAGCGAAGCTGCCGAAGTTCCACTGGTACATCGTACGGAGATCAACGCAGGCACCACGTCGGTGGACGCTTGTCCCGGACATCAAGTCGGGGAGATACGACCCTCGGTCTGAGCCGGCCAGATGAAGGGTGAGGACAGCTTGGACGAGGCTCGTGATCCGGGTCGTCGAGCAGCGGAGCTTTCGGAGGAGTCGCCAGGACTTGAGGGTGGCGATGGCCTGCTCGACGAGGGAACGAATCCTCGCGTGGGACCGGCCCCGGGGAGGGTCGGCGAGGCCCACAGCAGGCGACCGAAAGGGTCGGTGATGACCTGCACGTTCATCTCGTGCTTCTTGTGCTTGCCCGAGTAGAAGGGGCGGCCGACGGCAATACGGTCCATCGGGAACGGCGTTCCGTCCGGCAGGACGAACGCCTTCATCGACGCCGCCCGGGCTGCCTCGGCGAGTGTCGGGGCAAGGGCTGCCAGCAGGTCGACGGCTTGGGTCAGCCCAAGGGAGTTGTCGTCCCGCAGCGGGGCATCGTCAATCGTCTCCACTGGACGCAGGCCCAATACCGGCTGGAAAGCGACGACCGTGTCCGCCACAAGACGTCGATCAGTTTTGACGTCGCCCTGTGGGAGATGTGGTGGCCCATGACAGTCGGCGCCGCGGTGGTGATCGCCGCCCCCGGCGGACAGCGTGATCCCGGCTGTCTCTGCGAACTGATCCGACGGGAAGGCGTGACCACCGCGCACTTCGTACCGTCGCTCCTCGCCGAGTTCCTCAACGAGCAGTCCGTGGCCGCCTCGTGCCCGGGTCTCCTGCGCGTGCTCAGCAGCGGTGAGCGGCTCAGCAGCGCGCTGGCCGAGCGTTTCCACCAGATACTTCCGGCGCGACTCCACAATCTGTACGGCCCCGCCGAGGCGTCGATCGACGTCACCGCGTGGGAGAGCCGACCCGGAGCTCCCGCTCGCCACCCTCTGGCCCGCCCACCGGCGGTGACGGCCGCGAAGAATCAGGCTGTGCCGCTCTGTGTCTCGGCGTGGACGGCGAGGGCGCGTAGCGGGGTGAGGTCGAGGGAGGTGAGGACCGAGGAGTGCACGATCGAGGGGAGGGTGTGGCGGAGGAGGGCTGAGGTGGTGTGGGGGAGTTTCTGGTAGGCGGTGGTCGCCTGGGACATCGCCTGGATGCCGACGAAGGCGCCGACCAGGACCTCGGCCGTCTCGACGGGGTTGACGTGGGGGAGGAGTTCGCCCTGGTTGCGGGCCTTGTCGAGGAGGTCGGTGACGATGGTGGTCCAGTGGTGGAACGGGCCGGTGCGGTCGACGCCGTCGGCACGCTGGTCGAGCGCGAGGCGGGCGCCGGCCCGGACCATGGGGTCGGTCTGCAGGTGGTACGCGTGGAGCATGGCCGTGTCGACGAGCTCCTGGGTCTTGCAGGGGCGGTCGGGGACGGCGAGGTTGTCGTGCTGTCCGGCCAGGACGCCTTCGGCGAGCTGTTCCTTCGACTTGAAGTGGAAGTACAGGGCGCCCTTGGTGACGTTGGCGGTGGTGAGGATCTCACTGATCGTGGCCGCTTGGTAGCCGCGCTCCTCGAAGACGCTGGCCGCGGCGACAAGGATGGTGCGGCGGGTACGGATCGCCCGGTCCTGTTTGGGTCCTGGCATGGGCCGGCGCCTTTCGTTGCGGATGAGCTGCGCTGTTCAACTCGTCAAAAATACCGTCCAGTTCGTATAGTCTACGGCGCTTCGTAACGCGTAGAGGGGCCTGTGACAGGCCGGTTGACGGTTGAAACTCCGTCAACAGGTGTGTGGCAGCTGGTTTTCCGGACCGGTCATGCCGTTTTTTCGAACCCTGTTCGGCCGGCCGGTTGGCTTTGGTGTACACCGGATCCCGCAGCCGCCTCCGACGGGGATCTCCCCATGACATGACCGATCAAGCCGTCCTCGGTCGCCAGCCGCCCGAGTGCCGCGCTGCCGAAGTCGGTTGCCGGCGGTGACACCGGGCAGCAAGCAGTTCAGTTGCTGTCCTGCATGTCAGCGGATCACGAACTCTCGGTCAGCAGGCTGCTGGCGAAGTCGTGGGCCGGATCCGCCAGGGTGCTCCGGAGTGCGGCGAAGAGGTCCGCGGCCGTCGTGCCCGACCAGGTGGCGGGGAGCAGGGTGTCGGGCAGTCCCGGGTCGAGGTAGGGGAGTCGGCGCCAGGCGGTCAGGACGTGGACGTAGTCGATGAACGCCTCCTGGTCGGACAGCGCGCCCCTGCCGACCCCGGACCAACGCCCGGCCAGCGGCGTGAACTCCGCGACGAAATCGTCGTAGAGCTTCTGCAGTGCCTCCAAGTCCCACCAGCGGCCCACCTGTTCGGCGGGGTCGCCGAAGGCCACGTAGTCGGCGCGGAACAGGTCGACGTACTGGTCCAGGCCGTGTCGCAGGAGGTGGTCGCGGGTGTCGTCGAGGGCGTGGGCGGGGGCGATCCAGACCCCGGAGGAGACCGTGCCGAAGCCCAACCAGGCCAGCCGGGAACGGAGTTGGTGACGGTGCTGCCGTTCGCTCTCCGGCACGGAGAAGACGGCGATGACCCAGCCGTCGTCGGTCGCGGCGTGGCGCTCGAAGATACGGCGGTCACCGGTCTCCAGGACGGAGCGGGCGTATGGCGAGAGCGCGTAGCCCGCGCGGCCCTCCCGTCGCTCGGCCACCAGGATCTCGCGGCGCTTCAGCCGGAAGATCGAGGAACGGACCGCCTGGGCGTCGACGTCCAGCTCGGCGAGGAGTCGGATCAGCGCGCTGACGCTGATCCAGCCGCCGACCTCGCGCGCATAGAGGCCGTACACCGTCACGATCAGGGATCGCGGCGGTGCGGGCTGGCCAGGGCTGTCGTCAACGAGATCGCTTGCCGTCATGATCGGATTATTTTAGTGCGCCGTACGGGCGTCCGGTTCGGCCAGGTCGGCCGCCGTGCCCGCCTCGCCCAGCGCCGTACGCCAGGCCGCCGGCCAGGGTGCGCTGCCGCCCTCCTCCTTGTCGGGGACGTGCACGGTGACATAGCTGCCCCGAGCCGCGCGACGGCGCGGCCCGTCACCGGAGGCGCCGCGCCACACCTCGAAGCCGAAGGTCATCGAGGACCGGCCCAGGCGGATCAGCTCGACCCGCGTCTCGACCTCCTCGCCGAAGCGGATCGACGCCTCGAACTCCACCTCGTAGCGCACCCTCGGGGCCACCGGGAAGTAGCCCGGGATGTCGTACGCGCGCATCAGCTCGGCCTCCGCCGCCTCGGCGAACCGGACGACGGTGGTGTTGTGGTAGATCCCGGCGGCGTCGGTGTCGATCCATTCCACGCGGGTGCGGTGGATGGCGTAGGGGCCGCTCATTCCGCCGCCCTGCCCGGGGTCCAGCGCAGGTGCACGGCGTCCCGCGGAGTCTCGCGAAGCAGCGCGAGGCGCGGACGGACCGCGTCGGTCCGTGAGGTGGGCGGCTTGCGGCGGCCTGCCGCGAACTGCGCCGGCCAGTCGGCGCCCGGACCGCGGTACTCCTGCTCGGCGGCTGCCTGAAGCGTCCACTGCGGGTTGTAGAGATGCGTACGGCCCAGCGCGCACAGGTCGGCGCGCCCCGCGAGCAGGATCGAGTTGACGTCGTCGTACGACGAGATCGCTCCTACGGCGATCACGGCCGCGCCCGCCGGAGCGGCCACCTCGTGCCGGATGCGGTCGGCGAACGGGGTCTGGTACGAGCGGCCGTACGCCGGCTTCTCGTCCTTGGTGACCTGGCCGGACGACACGTCGACGGCCGCCGCGCCGTGCGCCACGAAGGCGCGCGCGATCTCGACCGCGTCGTGCTCGGTGTTCCCGTCGGGCACCCAGTCGGTGGCGGAGATCCGTACCGTCACCGGGCGGTCGGCGGGGAAGGCGGAGCGTACGGCGTCGAAGACCTCCAGCGGGAAGCGCAGCCGGTTCGTCAGGTC
>Ga0307511_10003696_pt1 | contig 15642 bp, 7 predicted proteins | sample 13_EM_MG_FD_200266 | JGI IMG/M metagenome (GOLD analysis project Ga0307511, IMG submission 200266) | Populus trichocarpa ectomycorrhiza microbial communities from riparian zone in the Pacific Northwest, United States - 13_EM | ecosystem: Host-associated > Plants > Roots > Unclassified | place... | reverse complement strand
TATATTTTTTTTAAATTAAATTTTTATATAAATAAAAAACATTTTAATAATCACTTAAATCTAAACACTACATAAATTAAATGTTTATGAATAAAAGGACAGTGCTTGTATAATTCATTACCATAAGTAGTTTAGTTCATTCATTAATAATTTGATTCCTTATATGTATATAATGGGCCAATTGAGCCATTAACAACCAAGGCTCCAACATGTTATGGATTCCAATTTTATCAGAATATAATTTAAAACTCTGTACCATTTTACCAAATTTGGATTTTATATGTAGAATTGAATTTTAGACTGTATTTATAGCTTTTATGGTTTCTTTTAGGATTTGTTTTTATAATTCACGGGTTGATTCATAAGTCAACACCATAGGATATAATAATAAATATATTATTATATAAAAGTGGTAAATGTAAACTAGATTCAACCCTGTTTGTAAAAATAAGATTATGAATATAGTAGTTTTAAGGGGCGTTTGAGATAATGATAGCAACAACTTTTCAAAGTGCTTTTCACATGAAAATGTATCAAAATAATATATATTTTTAATTTTTTAAAAAATTTATTTTTGATATCATCACATTAAAATAATTCAAAAACTCCAAAAAATTAATTTAATAAAACTTTGGTTGTACCACTACTCCAAATGAGCTCTTAATCGAAAACAATTCACGCGAACAAACGAGGGTAAAATATCTTTTTTTAACAGCCACTGGCGTTTCTTGTCAACAGATCACAAGTACAGAAAGAATATAAAAGACTTTTTTTTGTTGGCAGAGTTGAAAAAGATGTTGCACCCCCACGTCTTTCTGGTGAAAAATTGCATGATGTGGTGTCAGAGTACAGTGACATTATGTTTGGTTTCCAATCCAGTAAGCAGAAGTTTCCTGGTTTTGGTTTGATCCACAACTAGAAGCAAAGTATTTTCTAGGAGCTTTCTTATTGGAAGACCAATCTTCTCCACTATAACCTTGACTTCATGCACATAGAAAAGTACGTGTTTGAGAACATTTTCAACATGATCATGGACGTGAAGGAGAAGACAAAGGACAATATCAAGGCTAGAATGGATATATTGTTGTTTTGTAACCGTAAAAATATGGAGTTGTCTTTTGATGGGTCACGGGTCGCAAAGCCTAGAGCATTTTCTGTCTGTAAAACCATCGGTTTTATTTTTTTTACTGATAGAATTAACGATAAATGATGGAATTACCGACAAACATTATACCGACGAACGCATTTCGTTGGTGAATTAGTCGGTAAAATTTTTACCGACAGAATAGTAATCTCAAGCCGACGGAAAAATTCCGTCGCTAAATTGTTAAATTTTGTAATGTTAGATTATACGACTGGTGATGGTATCTTTTAATGTGTTGTGGATATAAGGTTTGATGGTTGATTAAAGATGAAGATGAGGTTAGGTTTGACGTGGTGTGTCTTGTGTTATGGTGACTAGTCTATGTAAGTGTGTTGTTGGAGTTGTGTTGTTAATATGAGTGATGGTTTCTTGAGATATTATGATTCGGTTTGGCCAATTATTGCTGATGTTGTGCTCATTTAGGTCACAGGTCTTTGAGAGGTAGAGAATTAATGGTGGAAGGAATATTTTGGAATGGTTGAAACAATTGAGTAGTTTCTTCATCTTACAACTTTGATTAACCCTAATTTTATTCATAAATATCATTTATGCATAGAAGAGAGAGAAAGAACATGATTTTGCATTCATATAGAAAGGGAGAGGAAACATATGAGAAGAATGATGGCAAACTTGAGATATTTCACTTATAAGAGCATCTTGGACATTAAATAAATTACAATGGCAAACCTGTAATATTTCAAGATCTTTATATTGATCGAGCTCACGTGTTTCTGACTTAGTATATAAAGTGTTATCAATTATATAGACCAAGTTTATCAATTCCATTATGGTTGGCAATCTGTTTTTTTATTTAGAACGATACATTTTGGTTTTGAAGCATTTTGATGTATTGCTTTGGAGTTGTATTGTTCACACACACACAAATACACACACAAACACACATACATATATTAATTCAACATATATAATTTCAATTTAAATCCAAAGATAAATTAACTTGAAATTGTACAATTCAAATTTCAAACATAATGTCAAGTATCTAAACTTAATTTTAAAATTTAAACATTCATATTTAGTAACTATTAGATCATTGGTCTGTGCTATATTGTGGGTCGAATCAATTTTTTTAACATAAAAAAAAATATCCAAGCATAGGTAACATTTTTCTAGTAGAAAAAATTTAAACCGTGTGGAAGTTGATCAAATGGATTCGATGGGCCTAAAGACAATTTGGACGCCTAATAAAAATATAGTTTGACTATATGAAATTCAAGATGGCATCATTTTTTTTTTAAAATATTGAGACAACATATTGGATTGTTCTAGGTCAACTTCGGTTTACTTTTCAAATCCACAACCCGAGTCATAAGACCATGAAAACCGCAAATAAAATAAATCAAAATAAATTATGAAGTTTTATTCCTAATAAACCCATTGTTAAATGATAAATTGGAAAAATAAACCAATCTAAAAAAAAAAGACACAATAGAACGATCTAAGTCTACCCGGGTTAACTCGCAAAACCTTCGTTTTGAGTCATGAGACTAGGATAACTTCATAGAAAACAAACAAAAATAAATGATAAAGCCTAATTCATAATAAATCAAATGTTGAATGATGAAACTGAAAAACAAGTAGACAAAAAAAATACTCGGGTCAACTGGGTCAACTCTCCAAACCAATGACATGGGTCATGAGACTGAGATAACCATAAAACAAAAAAGCAATCCACAACAAAATAAAAGTTCCATCTTCAATAAACTAAGAGTTAAATAATGAAATTAGGGAAAAAACATAGATTAAAAAAAATACATAATTCATTGAACGGAACAAACATAATGAACTGAAACATTTTGGCCTGAATTTGGCCAAGAAATCTAAAATGGAAAGAGATTCAAAGCGAGATGAAATTTGTTTTGGGTTGTTTTGTTTTTTGAAATCGTACAAGATAAACTGGTCATTACTAGAGGTACAAAATGAAATTGACAACCTTGATATAAACAATAATATATAAATTATAAATTTTCAAATATGGACGGTAAAGTGTTACTACAATTAAACCTTGGGAGTTTTAAGGTGATTTTCCCCTTTAATAATTTTTTTAAAAAAATTAATAACATTTTGATTATATAAAAAAAAACTCTCTATAGTTATATTACAAATAAAGAGTAATGTTGTCTATTAATATATTTTGCAATTATATATAAATGTCCACATAGGCATTTTGTTAAGACATCGAACCTAAGTTGAGTGGATTAAGTTTGGAGAGTCAACCTAATCTAGGACTCTTATATGTTCAAATAAGTTGGGTCTAAATTTTATTTTGATCTTTTTTCCTAAACTTGTCATTTTATTCCCTATTCTTTCTTTTTTTTCTCTCTTAATTTTAATTTTTCTTATTTTGACTTCCCTCCCAAAAAAGATGTTAATAAAAAAAAAGATGAGAATCATGAAATGTGTGCATGAATGGCTGGAATGTATCAAAAACTCATTTTCTTTGATTTTTTTTTCTTTTTATGAGAAAATAATGGTAAACAATCAGGTTATGACACAACCAATATAGTCATTCAATATTTACTTTGTTTAATTCCATGCTTATCTTTTTTTAACAACAACTTAATCAACAATATTTGGTTATAATTTACATGCAATTATCTTATAGTTAAACTAAACAAAAAATAGATATGAAATGATATTAGATTTTATTTTTAAAATCACTAGTTTTTCTACAACATTTTTTCCTTCCACTCTTTAAATGACAAAGAATAATCTCTATTATTTGTCTCAAAAGAGAGGGAATATAGGGAGGCAATTAGCTTGAAGAAGAAACAACAAACTTTAGAGGTAGATTGTTGGGGATGAATAGCCCATCGACGATTTAGTGAATCAATGAGCCATGACGATCTATATAGTGATTGAAAACAATTTTTTTCTTCCTTCTAGACTTCTATAAGTTGGGCTTGTATGCTGTTTTTTTTTGTCCTCGTGGCTTTTTAAGGATACATGCATTATCTATTTACTTGTATTGTGCTCTTTGTACCTAGGCTTTGATTTATTATTATATATACTCACAAAGCCTTTGATTTTGGAATGTGCTATTAAAAAAAAAGACCTTCTTGAAAGGATTGATTGAATGAATAAGAAAGAGAGAACTACTCTTATTATATAGTTCAAAGTCTAAACTAAAACTCAAAGTCTAAGCTAAAATGTTAGCACTAATTTAGAATAAAAGAGAACAATTGTTCGCAAACTTACATAACATTTAAAATTGAAATAATATTCTATCATAAAGTTATCTTTGTGACTATCTATAAATTTCTTTCTTATCAAATCTAGCATTTACAAATGATGATTTCCAATCTTGTAACTTTTCTTATAAGATTGATTTTTTTTTTCTTCCTTGACTATCTATAATTTTTTCTATCCTTATAGATTTTTTGAAGGCTTATGGATTTTTTGAAGGCTATTTGTGTTTTTCATTTACTAATGCCTTGTGCTCTTCATACTTCAACTTTAGCTATTTTAATGTACTTATTAGGGTTTGACCTTTTAATTAAAACTGTAAAAAATTTTCTAGAAAGGATGACATGGATTTATAAATCAAATAGAGTTATCTTTATCGTATAATTATGGCATAACCTCTATAACTAAAAAATGTTTGTCAACATAAGTTTGGAAGAAAAAAGAAATTATTTGTAAGGTTACAAGATTGCAACATCCTAAAGCTAATTTCCTCTTATGAATATGGCAAAATGGTTAATGACACAAATTTTATTTCTATAATGATGTGGTGGGACACGTATCAATAAGTCTAAGAAGAAATATGGATGCGTCAAACAATCTTTCTAGCAAAAACATTTAACTTTTGATCTGATTATTAGATCAAGGTAGAATTTTCCCAAGATGTTCTACAAACTCAGTTCTAAAGGTGGTAATCTGGATTTAGGTAACTAACATTATTTTATGTTCAAATTCGATGTAGAAAATGCTTTGCATTTTTTTCCTAGTTATCTTAAGATGTCTTTCCTAGTTAGGTTTTAAAATTTTATTTTGTTTATGTTTCCTTACCTAGATTGTTTAGATTCCTATTTAAATAACCTTGCGTGTTATTTTTCAGTAAAGTGATTTCATATTATTTAAAATATATAAAATATAGATTTTCTCTATAGTTCATAATTGTACTTAGGACTTTAGAAATCTTCATTTCATATCTTTTACTATATACTATATCAATTGTTAATAGAGCAAGGTAGCTTGTTTGGTGGTAGGAGATATTTACAACATCTTCCTATTTTGTGGTGCAAGAATGAAGGCCATCTATGAAACTATGAGGTCTCAAGAGGCAGTAATGAGAACCATATCATGATTGGTTAGATCAGTTGCCATGGAGAGATACAAATAAGGATCATAATGAGGAGAGGGATGTGCCTATAAACTTACCTCAGGGTGAACCAAACCCTATATCTATTCCTATAAACCAAACAATGAACTGACAACTTAGTTTGCAATTAACTTTTTCATAGATGAATTCCTAATTTCAATGAAATTCTTTTTTTATAGAAATTTTTTAAAGAAAAGATTTATTAGATGGTTGTTAGAGTTTGAAGCATACTTTCAATTAAAAAATATTATTAGTTATCAGAAGGCAAGCTTTTCAAGATGCAAACTTGCTTATGATGCTGAGATTGGTGATAAGATATTCTAGAAATAGAGTTTGTGCTAGTAAATATATACTTTCATCATGAAGAACTATGAGAAAATTAATAACTTTAGAGTTTATTCAAGATGATAACGAAGAGATTTTATATGAAGCATATAAATAATTAAATTTTTATAGCTTGTTTTTTGTTCAAAATTTTTAAATAGTACGAAGGAAAAACATATAAATAATTAAATAATTATAAATAATTAAAGTAAGAACTTATTGCATCTTAGTTTTGAATAAAAATATTATTGAGTGATATATTTGTTTTGCTAGATTATGAGTGGAAACCAAAGACTATTGTTAACCTTAATTTGCAAGGTAATGAATTTTACAAAGAACAAAGGGTAGAATTAGATACATAAGTCTCTAATTTTGAAATTTCAAAGTTATCCCAGTAAAGATAATTTGGTTGGAAAGAGAGCTAAAAAAACAACTTTAGTCTTTATAAATTAAGTTAGAGAAGAAAATAGTAAGCTATAATCCTTCGATCATGGGTGTTGTAAACAAAGACATAGAGAGCACAACGATTTTTGAAAAGTCACTCAAAAATATGGTAGAAGATTACTTGGGGTTCCATTCCATAAAAAGGTTGAGGGATAAAGCAGCTTGAATACAAGCTGACTAAAGATGACGATGCTTCTTTACCAACATCTAATGAGGTGGTCAAATTTGAGGTAAAGGAAAGGGAGCAGGAATTACAAATGGGTTTCATAGACCAAAAAAAAGTGTAACATTAGATATGAATTCTCATTTAGATTGCACATATCATAAATTAGATTTTGAAATCATTACGTTAAAGAAATTTTAATTTGTGAACAAACTAGCCACAATACTATATTAGAAGTGTATATTTTTTTAGAGTCAAAGAGTTTAATTTCTGATAGTAAAATTGAGAATGAGTTTTACTCAAATAAATGAGTTTGATGCGATACGTATAATAACAAGTTCGAAAAGAAGTTTAGACACGTTAACAAACATTTCAGATAAAAAAAAATATAATTTTTATTAAACCTTTAGATTATATTGAAATTTTATCATAACGCTCAACATGCTCAATTATATAAAAAGATAATTGGTTAAAATCAGAAGAGGTTATTATCACATCTGAATTCGGCTCTGAAGATATTTTTCTGGATATTTCTTTATTTTTCTAGTTATTTTAGGATTTTTTTCCTAGTTACATTTTAAAATTTTATTTGGTTCAAGTTTCCTTACCTAAATCTATTTAAGCTTTTAATTAAATAACCTTGAGTATTATTTTTTAGTAGAGAGATTTCATATTAGTGAGAGTTTACAAAACATAGATTTTCTATAGAATTTAGAGCTTGAGAAGCTCTCATTTTATATCTTTCGTTGTACACTGTATCAAGCAAACATTTTCCAAGATGGATCAAATTGGTATTTTAGAAGTTCTCCTTATGAAATTGGAAACGAGTTGATGAATTTAGAGTAAATTCTTGGCAAAGCTCCCTCAGTGGTTTGACAAGGAGAGCACTTCCACAGTAGAAGACGCCTGCAAACCAAGACATCAAGAAGTAAACAAAGGACCTAAGCATAAAACTAATGATATAGCTGAAAAAGATATGGTGCGCCATGGTACCAAAAAAGGTTCTTTACAGTTCCACACTTACCTATCCGAGAAAATTTATGTGTTTCTGCCATTTGAGTAAATACCTTTCTCCAGTTGGGTCTTGAAAAATGCGTTCTTATCTGTCACATTCTATTACATATTAGCAAGGAATTTAAAAGAAAAAAACATAGTATATCGTTAATGATGCAGTGGTCAGTCAATTAAGCTGATCAATACCCGACTTTGGGAGACAACATCAAGTCCATTCTTTGCATGCTGCAGTTTTTGTACCATGGCAATAAGTGCAGACCTTGCATCTCCTTCTTCATACACACTAGTCAAGTAGTTGTGCATTTCAATTATATTCTGAGACAATGAAAAGTTCCAAAGGAATAATTACTGGTTAGATTAGAAACCCTTGACGGGCTAAGAATTTGTAAAATGAGGACATTTTTCAGCTATCAAAACCCACATTATCATCATAGTCTGCAATATCGTCCATGACACCCTTGAACCAATCAAAAGAACTTTGTTCTCTTGTGACCCAGTAAAAGTATGCTCTTTCTGGACCCTTTTTATCAGTTGAACCCATTCGTTGGTCCTGCGTGCAATCATATATTAGCTGAATTGATTTTCAACTTATTTGTCTAAGCAATCTTATGGCAGTGATGTGTGCTTTGCACTATACGTAACGTACCCTCCTCGACTCCGCTGCATTTGATTTGATCTGATTGAGCAGATCCTTCAAAATGCTGATAAATGGAGTTGCTCCAATTCCTAGACCTATGAGCAGTAATATGTCAAACTTTTTGTAATTCTGAGCGGGGGCTCCAAATGGTCCTTTGATCAGGATCTTTGGAAATCTGCCACAGGTGAAAAAGGGGCTATTTTAGTTTTAGTTTTCACAAAATCTCAAGTATAGATTATTTAAGAATTAATTTACTGACGTTGCTTGTATCTGATCGAAGTTTGAGTTTGACAATGCTTTAGTTTCCATTCTCTTTAGCCTTCCTTGGTTTTGTTTAGTATCCCGGGGGGGCTCACAGACCTGCGAAAATATAACATTTGCAAATAACATGTCACTAAATCTGCCTCAGTTCCATGGATATAGAGAGACACCAATCAAGCCATAACCTTCGCAAATAAGTTTTTGAGTTCTGTAGTCCAATCACCCACAGTTCTTATGTGGACACTCAAATTGTTATCTCTTGGTGCAGAAGTGATGGAGAAGGGATGCCTATATGAAATAAGAACTGAATTTTTTTACTAAAGAGATGTATTATGGAACAGAAAACACTATCGGAGATCAATTGATTACCATTCAAACTTGGACAAATCCGGGCATTTGATAAAGAGGTACATTCCACTTTCGTACTTAAATCCTGGAGGCTTGCCCATGTATAGAGCAAGAACATTCCCTGTATATATAATTGCCTGTAATGTCCAAAGTACACGATGAGTTTTATGAATTAATATCATGGATGAGGACAATAAACATCATTAACACAGACCTTAATGACATCAACACGGTGAAAGCGTTCCTGATTTTTTGTGAAGACTCTCTCAGTGGCATAGAACAATACTGGGCCAATGAGATACATCCATGTCTGTGGAAAGTTAGATAACACAATTAGTTTCAGCAACCGCTTTAACCTATATATGTTCAGAAGAGAAATTTTTTTGTCATGAAAATATTGCATTCAGAATTGTTGAAGCACAAATGGAAGAAAAAGGTTATGCTTAATGAAGAAGTAGCTAGCTGAGGGCTGTGCATACCGTTTTGGCATACCAAGGCTTTTCAAATATTAAGAAGTAGCCATGCAAAATGCACAGTAGATATGCTAGGGCGAGCAGATGATGCGCATACCAAAAGGCATTAAACCCTGCCAATCTGTGAAATACCCCTGGTAACTTAATGACGTTCTTTCGGAAATGGTGTGTCGCCAAAGTAAATGAGAACCCCATTATAAGGATCATCAGAATTCCGGTTACGCCTACAATGCTTCGCATGAAGAACCAATAAGTTGGCTGTTGGTAATGGAACAATGGTCCAGCAAATAGCATGAATTTGCCTTCTGGGCATGAACTCAACAACGGAATATTACAAAGCACATGTGCTAGAGTATGAGCTAGAGTCCCAATTACTATGGCCAAAGCAATCGTCTTGTGAAAGCTTATGTTGTCATCGAAAGGGATAAAGGTGCCGAGAAATGATGATCTAAGCTTAGTAAGTGTTCTTCTGCAGACAGGAAGAAGAATGAGGGCCATATTAAACTTGAGACTCTCGGCAGAAGCCTTGGCAAGACAGACACAATAACTTGAGATTTTGAATAGCGGTGATTTCTCGAACTCCTTAAACTTCCAAAAAATGAGTACGAAGTTTACAGCTAACCACAACGCGATAACCCATATTCTCCTCCAGTTCTCATGAATATATTCTACTGACACAGTCAAGAATTTGGTAACAGGAGTCCTATATCTTCTTGGGATCATGGCATTTGTGAGATTATGCGTTTTTTCATCGAGCTTCGTCGTTTGATCTTCATTATTCACCATCCCTCTTAGCAGAGTTTCAAGCTCCCATAGCTGCAAAACTAGAAAAAGTAGGGTTTCTAATTGCCACACAGTCACAAAATTTGAAACCAGAGTTTTTGCATAAATACCAACCCCTATATATCCAAGATGATCAGGATCAAGTTCTTCCATGATTAGAGCTGCATAGACTGCCGCATGCTGTTTAAGATTTGTGAGCTTGTTTGCAGAGGCACTCAACTCTATAACCTTTGGCAAAACATAAAATCAGAAAATTGAAATATCGTGATGTGAAGAGGAAGAAAAAAAAAACAAAAGAAAAGGAAAATAACAATTATGCAGAAGGGCAATATAGCCACACCTCCCTCACTTCCAACTCCGAAAGCCTCCCATCCCCATTCTTGTCGCACCTATTAAATCATTATGTCAGCTTAAAGTTAACCCTTTAACAGTTTAGACTTCACAAGGGGGATTTCTTACATATCAAAAAATATTCCAAGACGAGAATCAAGATCTTGTTTAGTCATGTCTTCCCAAAACAATTTCAACTCATCTTTTGTTATCCCATTTGCGGGGCATATATTCTTACGCCTGGCAATTGCATGAAATATTTCTCCTGCAAACTCTTTTGAATCTCCTAGTCCTGCAAAAAAGGGAATGAAGTTCAATTTGTGTTTTTTATATTGAAAAGATAGGAGAAAAAGCATGCTGTCAACAACGAAAGATTTCGAAAGCATACCAATGCAGATTCCAAATTTGTCCTTAGGGAGCCTTTCATGAACTGCAAATTGATCAAAACGCCTTTCGATGGATCTCCATGCATCCATTTCCTTTCCTGTCATTGTTCTATCAAGAAACCTTAGGCTTTTAAGTCCTCTAGAAGCTGATGATGCTGTTCTTTCTATCTTGGGGAGAGGAGGTTTCGAAGAGAGAACCCCACTCTTCCTCAAGGCACTACTTGTAGTCCTTCTGAGGGATGCCCCAAGATTACTTGCACTCCTCTTGATGAATGCATCAGCAGGTTCTTTGGGCGGTAAGGTGGCTTTAGGTTCATCATTAACAGGAACACCCCGCATCCTATCAATTTCAATGCTCTCAAGCATCCACCTTTTTGATTCCGTTTTGCTTCCCATTAACTCTATGAGATTTTTCTCTTCAATTGATCGATCAACTACACACACACATTAAAAAAAAAAACCCTTGAGAAAATGGAGGGTGAGAAAACATAAAGGATCTGCTAAAAAAATGGAAGGGACAGGAGGAGAGAGGTTTATTTATATGAAATGGTGGAACTGGTGTGGAAGGAGGGGAAGATTACGAAGGCAAAAATCTGGTACAAAGTTGGCCTCAAAATAGGAAGCAACAAGACACCTCAAACTTACAGCCTACAGGATTTTTCTGGTTATTATGATAATCAGGTACTAATTTCACCAAATTCTTGTAGTAAGAAGTCTTTTACTTTTGACCATTTCACAAATGCTTTTTATAGCAAAAAGACATGCTACCTCAACAGTGTTATGCAATGCAATGTCTGCGCTGCCAAAAGGATACGTAAAAACATGCTGTTATAATTAGACGAGGGGCAAACTAACTTTCAAGTTTTCTCCATTCAATGATGTATAATTAATTCCACTGTCTCTTTTTGTGTACCAAATTTAGTGTAGGATAATTACTTGTATCAAGATTATTGTTAGACTAGATTCTGCTATTATACTGTATTTTAAAAGGCTTGGAAAATATTATTGTGAATATAAATTCATTGTAATATATTCTATACGGCAAACATAAAATGTTTGCATTATGGACAGCACTGTAATGTTTACGAGGAATGTTGTCTTTTTCTATGTTTAGTAACAAATTTCTGCTGAGTTTGACTGCAATAACATTGGGTTCTGCTGAGCATTCTCTCGGTAAAAAAAGCTTTTGGGAAGCGCGAAGAGCTAAGCCACTAATGTCATGGCAAAAGTTATACCTCATAAAGTCATTGAAGAAACTAAGGTTTAATATGTTTTATATCCTTTTGATCGAGCGAGAAATTCAGACGACTTTAATTCCCTTTTGATTTTAAAGAAGTAAAAAAAATAAGACAAAATGGATCCTGTTACCCGCAGGATCCAATGACATTGGATCTTGTTGTTCAGTAGGACCTAATAGCGTTGGGTTCTATGGATATTGCGTCTGGATGCTTCAGCAGAACTCAATAGGGTTGGGTCTTGTTGCTACCAAGAGTCCAAAATGTTGGATCTTGCTGCAGTTGGACCCAATAGTTGTGGGTCCTACAGCCAGTAGGACCCAATACTTTAAATTTTGTTTCTTTTGTCTTATTTAATTTTTTTATAAGAGAAAACAAATTAATGAGATTTTTTTTTATATTGTACAAAAGTTGGGTGATGATATTTTCTTTTATTTGAGGTTGAGTTGAATTTTCTTATTAAAGCATGTTGTTTTTTAGTTTCAAAAATACTTAAAAAAAATTTGAATTTTTATTTATTTTTTTCTTTAATTCAAATTAATTTTTTTTATGTTTTTGTATTATTTTGATGTAATGATATAAAAAATCAATTTTAAACATTAAAAAAATATTATCTCAATATATTTTTTAAAAAATATATTTTAAAAAATAACCGTTACGTAATAATATAATAACTAGCATAGTGGCCCGCATTCCGCAGCGGGTCAATAACAATTTTTTTTTCTCAAATGTAAAAATGCTTGAGTTTGGTTAAAAGCACAGAATGTATTTGCACCATCACCATCTTAAAAAAAAAATATTTTCTACAATAGCACCATGAATAGCGCATAGTAGAGCAGCGCACATTGGCAATTTCCTTTAATTTTTTCCTTCTATGATATTTTCAATTTTATGTTTTTTCCCTTTTCAATTTTTTTTCTCTTATTTAATTTTTTTTTTCATACTGTAAAAGAAATAAATTGATGGGATTTTTTTTTATATTGTACAAAAGTTGGGTGATGATATTTTTTTTTTAATTTGAGGTTGGGTTGAATTTCCTTATTAAATCATGTTTGTTTTTGCGTTTCAAAAATGTTTTAAAAAAATTTAAAATTTTTATTTTATTTTTTTCCTTAATTCAAATTAATATGTTTTGATGTTTTTGTATTATTTTGATGTGATGATATAAAAAATAAATTTTAAAAAATAAAAAATGTTATCTCAATATGTTTTTTATAATATTTTAAAAAATAACCGTAACGTAATAATATAATAGCTAGCATATTGGCATGCGCTTTGCAGCGGATCAATAACAATTTTTTTTTTCAAATGTTAAAATGCTTGAGTTGGGTTAAAAGCATGAAATGTATTTGCATCATCATCATCTTCAAATAAAGTATTTTCTATAGTAGCACCATCAATAGCGCATAGAAGAGCAGCACCCAATACATCAACAACTAATTTTGTTCCTTTTAATTTTTTTTCCATTTAAAATATTTTGATGATATTTTTTTTCATTTTAGGTTGGCTTGAATTTTCTTATTAAAACATGTTTGTTTTTGTTTTTAAAAATGCTTTTTTTAAAAAATAGAATTTATTTTTTCTTTACTTCAAATTATTTTTTTCCAGATTTTTTAGAGACCTGGATGAGTTTTTAATCCACAAGGAGATACAATCGAGTACTGTGCTATTGAATGTTTGTTTTTATTTGAGTGGAAAATTAGTGATTTAGTGATATTTTGAACTGGATTTTTAAGAATTTAGGGTTTGGTTAGATTCTATTGTGATTTTATAATGGAGTTTACAGAGGTTAAAAGTGGAGGTAAACCGAAAAAGCGAAAGCTAAACAAGGAGGAAAGTGAAGATAACAAATTGGGTCCTGCTGGTAGCAGGACCTAAAAGAGTTGGGCTAAACATACACTTTGGTCCTCCAAGTTTTCAAATTATAAACTTTCAGTTCCTAACAATTTATGAAATCCAAATTTGGTCCCAAACATCATTTTTTTTTTTGGTCTTTGGTTTGAGAGAAGAGAGAGAAAGTAGCTGGATTATAATGGTAAAGAAAGAAAGTCTCGGTTGAGACCAATTCCGACCATGAAAACGAATGATGTTGGTGTTAATGAGTGTTTTTTTATGAAGATAGTTTATTCAGGATGTTGTTTTCCCTTACACTTGCTTGGAATGATAGATCTAAACCTGAAAAGAATTTTAGTTTTGGGTTGATTATGGGTTTTAGAGCTAATTTTTTTGTTGTTAGAAGATATGAATGAGTTTTACAAGGTATTTAGAATGTTTTTTTTTTCTAGGTTGAAATATGGTTGAAAATGAGTTTTTCTTAGTCTGAAACAGATTAACCCGATTTTCCAGTGACAAGAAGTCGCTGAAAATCTAGGAAAGGAAGACGACACTTCGCCTATTATTTTTCTTCAAAGAATTAAGTTGTCCACCCCTTAAAAAATAAAAAAAATAAAAAAAAGGCCCACGTGCTTTGACCTTTTTCTGGAGGCCTAGGAGCTCTAGCTTTTCCTAACCCGAGAGACTGGGATTTTTGTTTTCATTTTTATTCATTACAATTGGATTTTTTAAATTTTTTCTTGTTTATTCTTTTTACAATTTCATCACTTGATATTTGGTTGATTATTCATTAGACAATGTAACTTGTTTCAGTTTGATTTTGTTTTTCAATCACCTCAATATTTGGTTGGTTCTTAATTTTATAGGTGTCTATTTTATATAAGAAAAAAATATTATAAAAAGAATTATTGAACCTAATTGAGTCCATGATACGAGTCACGAGTTTGACCGGTTAACTTTGGTTGGGTAGGGATCAAGCTTCGTAATTTGTTTTGTAACATAAATTGTTCTTGATTTATTTAATTAGATACATGCATAAACTTTTTGAATTCCATTTGAGATTTTTTATATATAAAAACACATTGTAAAAGTTTGCATATACATTTTTTTTTAAGAAAAAAAAATTCAACATGCGGCAAAGCGCGAGCTAAATAACTAGTATTTTATATGCCTTATTAGGTTAGAGCTATTGTGTCTAGCTATTTTGGTATCCAACATTAAGCATATCTTTTTTTTTTCCTCTAGAATTTTGATATTGCAAATAAAACAATTCCTTTTAGTTATCCTAGATGGAATAGATGGAAACAGAGGAGATAAGATAGAAAATAAAAACAAAAAAAAATTGTTTTTGGTATTAGTGTATAAGAAAGAGTGATTGTAACTCATGTTGACCCTTCTGGACCATGACCTGAGTCTTATCCTAAGTCGATCTCTAAATTGGATTTTAAAATTACGATAATAATCACTGTTATTTTGACATTAAATCTGGTCAATCCGAGTTTATTTTTCTAACTAGTGACCCGGTTCTTATCCCTTATCGATTCTTAAATTTGGTTTTAAAATTATGATAATAACTATTGTTAGATAATTTTGAAATTAATTTTTTTCTTATAAAGATAATTTAGGAATGGAAAATAATTTTTGTTTGAAATTACTTGTAAACAATCCAAATGATAATTTTCAAGAAACAAACAATTGAACAGGCTTAATCAGCCATCAAATTTTTGCAATATAACAGCTTCACTATAATCGAGAAAAATTAACATTTGTATTTGAACAGTTATACCGCTAAGACTTTTTTTTATTTAAACTCGCTTGAGCAAATGTTTCAATTTACTCAAGAAAAAAAATCGAAATTTTAACTCTATCTAATTGTTTCTGTTTGAATATTTATTCCTCTCTTTCCGAGTTGCTTTCAACATTTT
>Ga0307511_10003695_pt1 | contig 15644 bp, 10 predicted proteins | sample 13_EM_MG_FD_200266 | JGI IMG/M metagenome (GOLD analysis project Ga0307511, IMG submission 200266) | Populus trichocarpa ectomycorrhiza microbial communities from riparian zone in the Pacific Northwest, United States - 13_EM | ecosystem: Host-associated > Plants > Roots > Unclassified | place... | reverse complement strand
TCAAATCATCGTTACAATGTTTAGAACTACGAGGTGGTTCACTAGTAATAATCTCATTCTTGTTAAGAAAACCAAAGATTGAGAGAATCAAACAAAACTTGAGAAGACCATTAAGACACATAGATTGAGAGAAAGCTTGAAGGAGAGGGGGCGGTTGGGTTTGATTTAGTCTCTATTTTTAAAATAAAGTTATATATTATAAACAAAGCTAAAAGGTGTGGGTGAAAATATTGTCTCCCCACACCTATAAACAATGTGGATTATAATAGTAATTCATAATGTTGATTTTTTTCTTTTTTTTCTTTGGTTATTGATTTTTTTTATTTAGTCCTTATATGATGTGTTTATAGGGATTTAGAGTAGATAATTTATTTTAATTTATCTTTATATGGTTATTGTAGTATAAAAAAAATATCTCAACATTGGGGTGGTATCAGAAGAATATCTTAGCATCACGGTATGATCTATTTGTTTTACAAAAATTAGTTAAATAAAAATTAATTTTGAAAAAACTAGTTTATTAAACTTTGTGGAGTCAATAACCCGGTTTGCGAGTTTGGTGAGATAACCCTGCTTACCCTTGTTTGTAGGTTTAGTGGGGTACCTTTTTTTTTTTTTTTTAATTGAAGTTGATCATATAATTGTCTATTTTTCTTTTTATCATATAATTAATAAAATAGTTTTGGAAAAAAAAAACATGTTATTAGGTTTTAGAAAGTTCATGGGCCTGTTGACGTGTATGACGAGATTATCTTTTCTTTTCTTTTTCTTTTTTATAAATTTAATTTTTTTCAATTTCATCCCTTGATGTTAGACTGATTGAGAATTGAGTTTCATAATTTATTTTGTTTTATTTTTGATGAGATTGTTATAATCTTAAAAAAAAAATCTCAGTATTGGTTTGATGCTTGATTCTACGATTGTCTATTTGTGTTATCATATAGTTAAATAAACAATAGTTTAGAAAAAAAAAAGTTATTAATTCTAATGATGTCCATTACCTAGTTTGCGTGTTGACATGAGTTATCCAATTCACGGGTTTAGTGAGTTTGACCATCAAATCTGATATTTTTTTTTATTTCACTCTTATTCAGTATTAGATTGGTTAAGAAATGGAATTCATGATTTATTTTTTTCTACTTTCTATAGAGTTATCACGATCTCAAAAAAATATTTTTTTAGGGTGAATGCTCGATTTTGAAAGCATCTAATGTCATCATAAAATTAAATAAAAATAATTTACAAAAATCAAAAAGTTATTAATCCCATTGAAATCTATGATCCAGGTCGCAGGGTAATCGATTTTTGATCCAATCGGGTATTGTCTTAATATAAAACAAATTCATCTTAAAGTTTTTTTAAAAGTTATGTTATATTTTTACCAATTATCTAAATTATCTTTAGACCCATTAAATTGAATAATTCACTTTAAATTAGCTTTTTCACGGTTTAATTTGAAACTCGAGTTAGAAAAAGAATTGAGTTGATAAGTTTAAATATCAATTGCTTAATTAAATTTAATAATAATGCTAAAAAATTCTCATACTTAATATTTTATCTAAATTTTAAAAAAATAGTCCAACCCATGAAAGAAGATATATCAAAACAAAGACAACAAAACAAAGGTGGTGCATGGAGGGGGTGATTATTTTGTGATTCAATATACTTTCCAAACTGTTTTTGGTATAAAAAATATTAAATTAATATTTTTTAAATTGTTTTAAGAGTTGAGTCGGTTAATATAAAAAATCTAAAACAAAATTAAAAAATATTATTTTAATATATTTTTAATTAAAAAATACTTTTAAAATCTATCTATACTACCGCACACTGAAATTGCTTCGGTTTAATTAGTCACTATCCAAACGAAGATCTTCCAGGGAAAACCAGAAGTGAATTTGAGATCTGGAATACGACATGAGACCTGTTTTACTTGAGATGACCAATTCTTCGTGGTAGAAACATATAATTTAAAATAAGCTTGTATATATATATTTTTTTAATCTCGGTTCAGTGCTTTTTGAACAGGTCTGGTTCAATTGGTTTTGGATTTTTGAAACTGAATCAGAACCAAACATTTTTTTTCTCTAATCAAACGGTTTTGGATTTTCAAGTTCTTAATTTTCTCAACTTGAAGCCTTCACCGTTATGATGGTGAAAACGGAAGTTTTCTAACCACTTTTACATAAATTGATATAGATTGATGATAGCCCCATTTCATTCCAACATTCCCCCCCGCCCCCTCTCTCTCCACATTTTTCACATTCCGTCCTTCCTTCTACTCCTAATACTCTTCTTTCGCTTAATCGCTTCTCTCTCTCTCTTTTACTGTTTTCTTCGATGATTCTTTGCCCCGCATGATCGCCGCCGTCTCTCCACTCTCTCCACCCAAACACACTGCCGTTTTCATTCACACCACCAACCCTTTCTCCTTTCCTCTCCATTCAGGAGCGGATCCGGCCAAAATGGATTGGATACGGAAGAGGATGAATTTCAGGTGTTTTAATAAGAGAACTGACAGTAAAGTACTCAAGGTGGAGGTTGAAAGTGGCGGTGAGGATTTTATGGATGCAGCTGTTGCAGAGGCTAGGGTTTCGCCTCAGCATCTTGTTATCATGGTTAATGGTATTATTGGGAGGTAACAATAATTTAACTTTTTTTTTTAATTTTCGGATTACCATCATTAATTATCGTGTTATTCTTTTTTAAGTGCTCCATGCAAAATCCAAAAGATATGATGAATTTCTTTTTCTATTTTGAGGAACAAATCATGAGGTCCCTCTGCAAACAGAAAATAAATTAGTTTAGTCTATATTATAATCAGTAGAGAAGAAGACTATAGCTAGCTAGCGTCCTTCGGTCACTCTGCAAATAGAAAAATAAGTTATTTTAGTCTATATTGTTATCAGTAGGGAAGAAGACTTTAGCTAGCTAGCGTCCTTCTAAGCTTGTTGACTAGAATTTTTGAATTATCTTGCATTGTGGGTCTCGCCAGTATTGAGCTTTAAATTTGATTCCAATTTAGTGTTTCTGGTTTAATACTGTTCGTAGGTTGGTTATGAAATCTGAGAAAACAAATTTTAGTGTTGGATTTTTGTTTTTCATTTTTGTGGGTACAGTTCTGCAGATTGGAGATATGCGGCAGATCAGTTTGTGAAAAAACTTCCTGACAAAATACTTGTGCATCGTAAGTGCTTGCTTATGACCCCTTCTGTCATTCATTTGAGGGTGGTTCTTCATGTTCTGATAGAAGCCACATATAATAGCTTAATTTTTTGCATTTTAGAAGATACTTGTATTTTGGTATGATGATCTGCTTATGGGCGGTCTGAGTTCAAAGAAATTGCAACGTTCAAATTCATTGATGCTAACCTGGTTTCTGTGCGTGAAAGCCAAAGTTAGTTATTCCCATTTTGATATGTTGTAAAATGCTTGTTTCATCGCTTTCTAAATTGCGATATTTAGGGGTGTTCATGGTCCGGTTCGGGCCCAAAATTCCAACTGAACTGGGAGATGAATTTTTGCTAGAAAATGGACCGAACCGATCAAACTGAACCGGTTCGGTTCGGTTCGGTCAAGTTCAGTTTTTAGGCTTGAAACCAGAAAATCTAATCTCTTCAAAGCAAAGGAAGCTTCTTCACAGTAGATAAATAAAAATGGGTTTCCGTGTCTGCTTTGTTTTGTTGACAGAGAAAATCAAGTAAAATAATTTTATTTTTTCTTTTTTTTGACAAAATAAACGAAGAGAAACAGAAACGGCAGTTCATTGCAGATCTGTCAATGCGAGTCTTAACAAATTGTTGCAAAATCTATCAATAACTTGTGCTTCATCTCATGAAAGAAATTTTCTTAGGAAACAATCAGACTTTAAGTAAAATCAATCCCGCTATAAAAGTGAAAATTAAAACAGAAAGCAAAAACCGTCTTTCTTTCTTTTGGTAAAAAGTCCATATCAAAATCTGTCAATTACTTATGCTTGAGGCATGAAAGTATCCACAGTTTCTTAAATACCTCAGAGAAAAAAGAAGAAGAAATCTTACCCTACGAAGCCAGATTCTGGCGTGTTCAGAGTGGGTCTTTGATGAAAAGAAGGAATGATAGAGAAGGCAGGGGGAGACGACCAATGGAGATGTTGTATCAAGAGGGGGAGAACGAGAAGGGGGAGTTAACATAGAGGGAGGAGATGGAAGAGAAAAAGATGGAATGAGATGGCTGCTGACTGCTGTTTTCAGTGGGAGAGGAGGGGGGGGGGATTTTTAGGGTTAGGAAGCTTAGGTTAGCTTACTTTTCTATTTATAACCCCTTTTTTTTAAGTGGGTTTAAGCCTTTCTCAAACATTGGGTCCAGTTCGGTTACCTGGTTTCAGTTTCTAAAACCAAAATTGAACCGGACCGAGTCTGTTGATTTTTAAATTGGTTTGATCGGTTTTTTCTCTCAATTCAGTGTTTTTGGTTAGTTTTTCCTGGTTTTTACGGTTTAATTGGTTGGTTGGTTTTTTTAACACCCCTAGCGATATTTACGTAAACTTATGATGCCTAGAATGATTCCATGTGGTTTTTTTATTTTAACTCCAATTTGCAATTTGTACTCCGTGGTTATTTCTTTGTCAATGTTTTCGGTTTTTGACTTGATATTCTTATAAGCAGGCAGTGAATGCAACCATTCAAAATTGACGTTTGATGGTGTTGATTTGATGGGTGACAGGCTAGCTGAAGAGGTATGTTTGGCAGTCAGATTTTAGTTCAGGGTAATTTTGTTTAAACAATCTGTTATGTCAGAAAATCTCCATAAGCCATTTCATGTGAATCTTGAGTTCTTGGTGAAATATCTAATGCAGGTATTGGCAGTTGTTAGACACAGGCCTGAGGTGCGGAAAATTTCCTTTGTGGCTCACTCACTAGGTGGACTTGTTGCAAGATATGCTATAGCCAGGCTGTATGAAAATTTACCTAAATCAGCCCTTTCAAATCTCACTGAAAATTCCTTGGATGAAGAGCACACAAATTCAATGCACTGTCTTGAGCAGCCATGTGAAGCTAGAATTGCTGGATTGGAACCTGTGAACTTCATAACATTTGCAACACCTCATCTTGGTTCAAGGGGAAATAAACAGGTTAAGAGAACAATACTTCTGCTTGCTTTTGTCATTATGTTCAACCCACATGCATTAATCATCTTCTTGACTCTTGGATTTCTATGTTGAATTCTTCTATTATTTTACTTGAATTTTAATTAATTATCTTTGTTCTTTTTTTCCTTCCTTAATTGTTTAGAATGTTTAGGAGTATTGATTAATAGGTCCTGGAGCTTTGAATGCAGAAAGGGATTTTGGAATGAAATGATCTTATTCAAAACACTTTAGCATGGTTAGGATGCTGTTAGAAATATTAATATGTGATTGGAGGTTGATGTTCTCGTATGACTAATAAATGATGAGAAAAATAGATTCTTAATACTAATAACGTTTGTTTTGAGAACCTTAAGTGATTCGTTACTTCTATTCTAGTTTTCTAGAAACCTTTTGGATAATGTATTTCTGGTACCATGCTTTTTCTGTATTTTTATGCGTTTCTTGTCTTGATTCTACAGCTCCCTATTCTCTGTGGTCTTCCTTTCCTTGAGAGAAGAGCATCTCAGACTGCGCATTTAATAGTTGGAAGGACAGGAAAGCATCTGTTCCTAACAGACAATGATAATGGGATACCTCTTCTCCTTCAAATGGTTAATGATTCTGATGGCTTAAGATTCATGTAAGTATATCTACCACACTATTTTTAATAGGTAACCCATCAGTCTATTCATGGATAAATATCTGGTAACATTGTTTATGATGTGTAGATCAGCTTTACGTGCATTCAAGCGTCGTGTGGTATATGCAAATGCAAATTATGATCGTATCCTTTTTCTCACTCAAATTTGCCTTTGAATTATGGATACCTTCCATATCTGAGGTCTCATCTCTACCTTTATGCCATAGTACATTTGCCTTAACTTGTATTAGATATAGTTGGATGGGGAACATCATCAATTAGGCGTCAAAATGAACTTCCCAAGGTTTTTTTTCCCTTAATTCAGCTTTATTTGCCTGATGTCCATTTAGAGATGCATTTCCTTTTCCGTTTCTTTCTTTCTTTGACGAAACTAATTCAAATGTTTTCTCCATCTTCATCTCCAGTCCAATCTTCTTGTGACAGATAATAAATATCCACATATTGTTTATGTGGAGAGAGAAAGAGTGGACCACAATTCTGATAAAAAAACTCTTGTTGTTGGAGAGCAAACAACTGATTTAGAAGGTTGGTGAAACTTCTTTTTTTTCTCTATTTTTCAAATGTTACTTGGAGCGAGAGAAACATTTTATTGTTTTCTAGGCTTGGAATTTGGTATCCCATGGAGTTCATACAGCTTAAGTTGGATCCTAGAGTTGGTTACTTTGTGCTTGCTCGTTATTTCTCTGATGACTGGGTTTGATTTACATACACCAGCCTCCTCTATTTGCTACCCTTTTTCTTAATTTGTTTATTTATTTATTTTTATTTTTTGTCGTGCTTCTTTTTTTCATGAGTATCCTCTCTTTCAATATGTAGAAGAGATGATCAAAGGACTGACTCAAGTACCTTGGGAACGTGTAGATGTTAGCTTTCATAAAAGCAAACAACGGTATATTGCTCACAATACCATTCAGGCAAGTTCTATAGCTGATTGGTTCTTCCATAACCTCTGCAGTTTTTTCTCTTCTTCTGCAGATCTTCTTAGACAGTCTTATTGCTTTTCATAATACTTGTGATTAATATAAAATATCTCTATCTCAGATGGGGAAATAAGGAAAACTTGCACAATTAAGGTCAACTTTGCAACTTGTCTGGAAGTGGGTTTCTAAATAAATGTGACTTGTCTTTTTTCAAATGAACTTGCTTGATGGTTGTTAAAACGCCTAGACAAATATAGGCTATGCCGTTATGCAATTAGCTTAGGTATAGCCTGGACAATCTGTTCCAATTACGATAGGATGTGGTAAAATTCATTAAACTGGCAAGAGATAGAAGATGTTATGAGGAATTGTTTTTCAGTTCAATCTCTTTTATTGTTAAACACATAACAAGTCTGATATAGTAGTTCATGCTGTTCTTTCAGGAAAGCCTTATTAAGATGAGTAAAGCTTGGCCATTGCATTTTCTTAAAATAACCTTAAATGGCCAAAAAAAATGACATTAATAGGAAACTTGGATGGAAGGTGTAGTTTATATTTTGTTGTTCCACATTTTAATCCGAATTTTAAAACTTAATTAGTATATTTTGTTACAAGCCCATGGATTTTTAGTGGTTCTGTTGCTGGTAAATTTAACAGTCACCATTAGGTATATATTCATATTCTTTTCTAGAATGATACCACCAGCATGTGATCTGGGCAGAATTTGGAGACAGACCAATCCATCAGTATTTTTGCATGGAGCAGCTGCTTTCAAGGCTTGAGGGCAGCCATGTGTTGGCAAGTTCAGTATATATAATGTTGGCTTAGCCAATGGTCCTCACATCAATTTTTGGGCAGTTACATTATGATTGTTAGTTCTTCTATAGTAATGAAAATGTAGTGGTTTGGATTAAAATTAATTGCCACCCAGTAATACTTGATTTGTTTGTGCTTTTCTCATTTTTGTCATCATCTTGCTCATATATTCAGGTGAAGTCGTATTGGTTGAATTCTGATGGTGCTGATGTGGTTTTCCACATGATAGATAATTTCCTTCTCTAGGCCTCTACTAGTTGGTTTCTTACAGTTGGTGATTCTATGATGGATGGGTTGCTTCTTTTTTATGCAATGGTCTACATTGTGACATATGAAGGCATTGCAGCATATACTTCCATGTCAATGAGGAGATTCCAGGGGTACTGCAGAGTTGTAGCTATCTTAATAGGTTCGTTTGTTTGTTTGCTTTCATCATGTAAATTCACTTTTCTTTAAAGGTTATAATTTCTTTCCATTTTACCAATTGGTAAGTATATGATGATTATTCTCTTTTGATAGATATAGCGTGTTTGTCTGAATTTGAACAAACCCAAATTGCACTGCCTTAATGTTTATCTAGCAGTTGACCAATTATATTATATATAATGCCACCACTCACCGTTATAACATTCAATGATGGAAAAGTATCACTTGAAAGGGTTTAAATCAGGCAGTTTTACTTTATTGTTAATCTTTTTGAAGGAAACATTCATATTGAGCACCCACCCAAGGTGTGGCTTCCCTGAATATTTTCACAGTTATAGTCAAATGATTAGTTCAAGCCTTGAGCAGTTGGGCTCTGACCCTTAAATTATGGAGCTCACTAATAACTGTATATGTTGCTATAAACAAACAGATTTTTCTTAAACTTAGGTAAGTTATATATATCTTAAGGTATTATGGATGGAATAATGATGTCTTAATATCTGACTGGCTAAATTGCGGTCAATATGCCTTTTAAAGCCATATTGAGAAATCCCTTGTGTATTTTATGCAGCAATTCAGTAGCCATGTTTGTGTTATCCTAATTAAATAGTGCAAACATACATGGAACTAAGAAGAATTTTAAGAAAAGAAAACCAATAAAAGATACACCAAGCAATTAAAATAAAAAAAGGAAACGTCAGGCTGTGGAGCTTTTTTATCTTTCTTTCCTGGTCATGTTGTCAGTTGGTGCTCATATGAGTTGTGTTTCTTTTTGTGTGAAATCAATCGGCATAAGCTACCAAGGAACAACTGAAATTTAAGACTATCAAAGTATGCCCAGGTAAGCATGAGAGGTCAAATTCTTAGACTATGCACTTGGGATGGTTGGACATTCTTTTATGAAAATATATGATCACTATACTTTTTAGATGCTCATAGGTGCATGGATTGACTGAAATATGTTTTATAACTTTTGTTGTTCATTTATGATCATTAGCAAGAGATTGGATCCTTATTTTACCGAGTTGTCGCATAGGAGTGTATTATGTAAATTTCGTATCAAAATTTGCAAATATGAAGTTGGCAGATGAATTTTCTAAGGTAATCATAATAGAATCACCGTGTGCTTTTGATGCCAAATTTTTGCTATGATGGATTACTTGGCTTCATGTTGCATGCCTCTGGATTCACAAATTGCATGACCATTGTTGAGCGTGCCTTACTATTTATAGATTTTGTTGCTGGTTTACTCTCAATTGAGGCATATGTTGAGAATTTAGCAGATCCAAAGGAGCAGCAGGTTGTTTTTATAAAATTAGGTTGATGTCTCCTTATTGGCACCATATGACCAGAAAAGGGGAGAATGCGAAATATGGATTTAGAATCTGTTTGAATCTTTGTGTTCTAGAAATATGTAAAAAATATAAATTTTGTATATATAGATGTTTCAGAGAAATCCCCTTGGTGGAAGCTGCTGGCTTGACTGAAGTAGCTGATTAGGTTTGCTTGAATATTTGCTTTGCTATCAACATTATTTTTTTGCTGTCAACATATAAAAACCAGGCTAAAATTGGTCTAATGAAGTTACAGGAATGTTTTTTCAGTCATTGATCTCTCATTGGAAATATTAAAGAAGAATTCTGGCCTTTAATATACATTATGGAGTGAGTTATTAGTGTCAAAATGAAAGGAAGATGCAAAGTTATATATATTAAAAAAAAAAAGAGAAAAAGAAAAAGACAGAAGAAATGGGAGAGAATTTGGGGCAAGCAAAAGTCCTGTACACAACAGAGCTGACTTGTTTCTGTGGAGAAACAGTGCCCTGCTGCCTTATGGTACTTGTCAATGGTTCTTAGGTTCTGCAGTTGAAAGATTATCATATAATAAAGTGTCCAGTTTCTCTGAGGTTCTTGGAAGTGTGAAATGCCAGGTCAAATGCAGGTTAAGGTAATCATCAAGAAGAGGAATAGCCTTGAAGGCCATTAGTCACTTTTTCATTTTGCTCCTCACAGCTGCATGGTTTTGAAAATTTTCCAGTGAGTTGGTTAGGCAATCTATTTTAGTTTATCTAATCAAATTGTATTTCAGAGCTTTACATTACCTTCTTATCTCTTGAGTGCTTCTATTGTTGCTTGATTTTTCTGATCCTTCCTTTTGCAATGATACATCTGATATCTTTGTCAGCAAACTCGATAAACTTTTGCAGAACTGTTCATCAACAATGATGATATGAAGTCATTATGCTGCAGATATAATCAATACTAATTGTTTATTCATGAAAATGACATAAAACAGAAGGTTTTCATACCTCTTTGTACAATCTTGTCTCCCCGACTGATTTTGATATTTCTACAACGCAATTCATAGGAGCAACCTCGATTACCTGACATTTGACATGGAATGATTAGACTGTCATTGATGTTAGACTACAGAATTCTGATATCTTGAAGGCATTTGCAGAACATTTTACCTCTGCTGATAGGTCATAATATGATCTGGTATATCTTTTCATGTTTGGTTTCTGATGCATTTTCATCTGATATGGTGTAGTATAGTCATTAGTTACTCTGTAATGGAGAAAATCTCTCTAGATGAAGACTAGGCAAATCCAACGAGTTTTTACCTTGAAATTGTTCATTCTTTCAACTGACAAACTCATATCCATTGCAGCAGCTTCTATTTTCCTTATGGTTTCGTTAACTGTATGTTTGGATCCTAGCCTGGTTTTCTGCTTCCTGTCTTCCTAGACAAGAGAGAGATTGATTGAAATTCACAAATGAACAAAGGAAGTTTGCAGAAAGTAAAGCCAAATTCTGATTTGCAGACTTGCCTGTTCTTCGAAGAGACCTGATAAATCAAGATCATGGGACATTGCTATCAGTTGGAAAGCGTTTATGAAACTTGAGGATTTAGGGGTCTCTGTTTCTGAGGCGTTGACCTGCTTAGAATTTCAGTTATCCAGGTGAAAGCACAAAACTTGCAGTAGTTTTACTGTTTATGAACATTTACCTCGTCAGCATCAAAAGCAGCATTAACATCATCCAAGAAGATTTTTTCATCACATTCATATCCACTAGAAGGCACGTAATCTATCTGAAACCATTCGTCTTCAAGGATCTCTGGTAATGTTATTCTCTGCGATGATGGATGATTGCATTACTTTCTCGTTTGTTATGATCTTAGAATTTGTTAAAGCATAAAAACTCTTCTTGGTGATATACCTTTCTGGGATTTGGATCTAATATTCTTGATATTAGCTTCTTTTGACTTTCTGTAAACCACTGTGGACATGTGTAATCAGCTGCAGATATCTTTACACAAGCAGAGTCATCAATGGAGTGATTACTTTCGCACATGGGAGAGATAATTAACCCTTATATAGATAATACCTTCTTATATAACATTATTAGGTTGCGTTCGTCAAATGGTAGATATCCCGACAGTAGCTCAAAAAGGATTACCCCACAGGACCAAAGATCTGCTGCTGCCCCCTCATAACCCTTATTTGCAATAAGCTGTGTAGCAGAAGATCACCCATTAGCTACAGTTGTGAACTGTGAAGAGAATTTAGGAATAAGTTCTAAACTGTTTAAGCCGTTACAAGCTGGGAATGACTTTTAGGAATTTGGTAAAACAGGAAAACTGCTTCTTACCTCAGGTGCTATATAGAAAGGTGACCCGCATGTTGTAGTTAGCAAGCTTGCGGTCTGTAAATCAGACATGGAACCAAGGTTGGAATTGCTCAAACTAACTTGCAAATAAATAAACAGGAAGTGAAGAAAAATTGCTTGGCGTCCGGTACCTTTTGTAATGCACTTAGTCCGAAGTCAGAGACTTTCAGATTTCCTTTGCCGTCCAGAAGTAAGTTCTCTGGCTGCGCGCAAGATGTTCATCAGATTGTGTAAATCCTTTACAGAAAATTGGCAAAAAAAAAAGAAGCGAAGAGCGTTGTGTCTTGTACCTTTAGATCTCTGTGATAAACTCCTCTGTTATGGCAATAGTCCACGGCATCTATCAATTGATGGAATATTCTTCTCGCCTCCGATTCACGAAGTTTCTTGGCATAGGACTGAGTAAACAGAGTTGAACAGGATTAGAAATGTCAACATAAAAACATCACCTTTGAATAGCTTATGCTGTTAGATAATCCTCACCAGCTTATCTGCTAGTTGTCCTCCTGATACATATTCCATTACCATATAAATCTTTGTCTTTGTGCCAATCACCTGTAATTGTAATTCAACACCAAGAAGTAATAAGGAAGAGTTCTCCGACTTGCCGATTTAGGACTTTAGTTGAGCCCACCCGACACAACATAAGAAACTAGCCATCAAACCTCATGTATCCTTACGATACCGGGGTGGTGCAAGAGCTTCATAGCTCTTATCTCCCTCTGTACCTAGAATTAGCATTTCCATATATCAGAAAGAAGCATATTTGGTGTTGTCGCCATCAAGACTTCTCTCAAGGAAAGAAGAGGAAATGTTAGATGGAATATCACCTGATCCTTGAGATGGCTTTGCATGACCTTTTTCTTATCCATGATCTTGATTGCAAGAGGACGACCATCAGTGCTGTCTACAGCCAGCTTAACCTTGGCAAATGTTCCCTCTCCGATTGTTCGACCTAACTGGTACTTACCTATGTTATTTCCATGTCCCATATTTTGTTTGTGACAAAATATGAACTCCCTTCTACTAGCAACAGCTGTTCCTCCTCAAACTTCTTCCGAAAATATTCCCCCCTCGTTTTTTCTACCAATAACTAGTACAGGCACCTACCCCTCTTGCAAATGTTTTTTTTATATATATATATCCTCTTTGCTCCAAACCGGTGTCAAGAATGGAAGCGATGGATAGATTTGAAATTGGAGGATAGCTCGTGCTTCTTCTTCGCAGCTATCATATAAACACGGTTTTCATGTGGAGATCTTGTCTCATGTTTTTTTATTTATACTCAAGCACATGCGTGTATTTATTAGAGGGCTAGGAGAATTCATCTTTGAGTGTCCATCATGGAAGGGATGGAGACCGGTTGTTAGTTGGCTGGTCGGTTGACTGTGTTTTGAATGGTAAGTCCGGTGTTGCTGTAACATGTACAGTCTTAAATACGTTGTTTGGACGTCCCACCAGAATTATGGGGACCTTTTCATTTCAAAATTGGATTTTGGCACATGCCTTGACCTGAATGGGGAGATCAATCATCTGTCGAGAAGATAAAATTGAGAAACTTTTCAGATATCTGGACGCTCTAAGTTGGAATATTCGAGGATGTTTCTTTCAGTTGTTCTCCATCGAGTTGAGTTGCTTTATAAGCAATAGCATGGCTAGCTAAGCCATCCGAATAAGAAATAAGGAGAGGAGAGTCGTTCAAATCTTGGTTTTCCATCCTATCCATTATTAATGGCTTCTCGAAGACGTTCAATCTCGCCGGCTATTCCGTGGCGTCATTGATCTCGCATTGTTCCTCCTCCGCTGTCATCATGCACGCAGCATGTATTATAATTGAATAAACATCGTTATCACTAGTGGGACTTGATGTTGTTGATTTTTGTCTTATTTATAAGCAAATTACAACTAGACACGTCTTAAGTTGTCTTTCTGAGAAACTCCCTTTCATTTTGATTTGATATATTTAAGTTAATGAATATTCTTGAGGATTTGACTTTGGTAAATTGTTTACCCAGCAGCTACTCCTTTCAAATTGAGGAGGCGGGTAGCTGGGAAGCGGTGTTTGATCGATTTGTGATTTTCTTGGTGTAATAGTAATATTAGCATGACAACTTGTTGAGATCGAGTGAAAAAAACAGGAGAATAAAATAAAAAAAACAATAATAAAAAAATATAAATAAACTCGAGTTAACCCTATAAACTAGTAATGAAAATTATAACAATAAGATAATTTAAAAAAAACAAAAAAAACAAATTACAAAGTTTAATTTTCAATAACTCAATGCTGGAAGATAAAGTCTAAAAAAAATCTATTTAAAAAAAATAAAAAAATACCACAAAGCTTTATTTTTAATAAATTCAATATTAAAAAAACAAAATTATATATATAAAAAAAACCCAGACCTAGACATGTTAGGTTGGGTTGGATAGCCTAGGTGCAGGGAAAAAATAAAAAATAAAGGAGAAAAAAAGAAAATAGAAAAGTTTTAAAATTAACCTAAAAAATGTCATAGACACACTACTATATATACATCCATACTGTAACAGTGTCAAATGTGCACGAGGTGCACACTTTGGCAGGCTGTCCAAAACAGTGCCTAAGGGTGCTGGCAATTATGCCAACAGTGAGATAAATCGACAACGCAGATTTATGCGGCTGTAGGTTCGTCAAAGAAAAATCGGCAGCGCAGATTGTTGACGAACATGGGCTGGACGCTGGAATGTCCAGGCCAGGCAGGAAAACTCGTCAGGGGGTATAGGTTGATGAGAACAGGGGTTGTTGAGGAATTCGGCAGCGCATGAATTGGCAGCCTGCATACAGATGGGAGTTCGGCAGCGCGCAACGGCTTGTGCAAGTCATGGGTTCGACTTGGCACGATTTAAAACTTGGACGAAGGACTGTCCAAGGCTTACGAGTGACTCAACAGCTGACGCAGCAAGAGCTGACAGATGGGGCTGCCATATAGGCATGCAGAACGTGGGTTAGTGGTAGTCACGGTCTTTCTAGATCATGGGATCATGGGGCAGAACGTGGGTTAGTGGCAGTCACGGTCTTCCTAGATCATGGGATCATGGGGCAGAACGTGGGTTAGTGGCAGTCATGGTCTTCCTAGATCATGGGATCACGGGGCAGAACATGGGTGAAGTGGCAGCATCATGGGGGCAGAGCGTGGGAGCATAATTGGGGTGCTCTCCAAGCTACTGAGATCATGGAGAATATGGTGGAGAAAGTGCCCCACTATGTCCTGAAAAATAGGAGATCATGGGTGAGCCTTGCAGCTCACATACTTGGCTATAAATAGTTGTTGATGCTCTTAGTTGTAGAGGAAGGAATGCATAGAGAGGAAATAATGTGTGTAAGCTTGATTGTGTAGCATGCGAATTCTGTGCATATTACACATTGTGTAATCCTTTGTTGACGAGATAAATAAAGGTTGAGAGTTCTTTTTGTATTCTCGGTGTGCTTTGTGTTATGCAATCTACTTGTGTATTCTGCTTGTCTACGTAACTCGGGAAAGTGGGGAAAACCTCTCGGGTGAGGGAAACACTTAGTTACTAGGTAAACACGAGTGAGATTGGCGAGAGAAGGTTGAGTCTAGTGAGGGACTAGGCTGCCGCACGGGTTTATTCGCGTAGCGAAAAATTACCCCGTGACACATACCATATAGCTTAAACAAAATGTGACAGAAAAAATTGTAGAAAAAAAATAAATTTTTTTTTTTAATCTTATAAGCCCATGTAAAGACAACATCACCACTCCTCCACTATACTTTATCATCGATTATTGCCAACTCAGTTTCATCGTCCGAGAAAAGTCTTTTAAATGTTGTTAAAACAACATCGATTGAAGGTCCACCAACATCCCATATGAAAATTGAGTGGTAACTTACCTTTTGAATCATTAATTATTTCTCTGGTTAATTATCTATATGTCAGCTGCAACAACTTGCTTGACTTTACAGAAATTCTTGTTTGAAAGAGCATAAAATTACTTTATCTACGAGATTAGGTTATGCAGTCTATTAATTAAATCCATAATT
>Ga0307511_10003694_pt1 | contig 15645 bp, 18 predicted proteins | sample 13_EM_MG_FD_200266 | JGI IMG/M metagenome (GOLD analysis project Ga0307511, IMG submission 200266) | Populus trichocarpa ectomycorrhiza microbial communities from riparian zone in the Pacific Northwest, United States - 13_EM | ecosystem: Host-associated > Plants > Roots > Unclassified | place... | reverse complement strand
CCTTCGAAGGGAACAAACTCCCAATTGACACCGTAACCGTTTACCGCCCACAAGGGGCCCAAATCGTCCGTAAACTTGATCTGGACCTTGAGGTGCGCCAAGGACTCCATACTGCATCACATCTCGTGATTCCTTAGGCTATCTCCGCACCCTTAGGTTGGGTACAACGTGATAGAGGTCAAGAACCTGAGTAGCGACATCGACGTCGAGTCTTTCCGTGTCTCCGGGTTGGGTACCGCCCGTCTGCTCGTTGCGACGTGCTCCCTCGACCAATACCCAGATATACCGACATCGGACCCTATCCGCGTTCTGAAGGCCCAGCTCCGTGAACTCACGGACAAGAAAGATGCACTCGAGACGGAGATCACTATTCTGAAGGGGTACGGGAGTACGATGCCCAGTATGCCAGACCTCACCCCCGACAGCGCCAACGCGTTCTCCGACACGTTATTCGAGAAGACCCTGTCCAACGCAACCGCTGTTCGGGAGTTGAACGCTAAGTCGGCGGAACTCAGCCGGAAAATCAACAAACTCAAGGGCACGAAGAGCGGTACGGCCGACACGAGGGCGGTTATCACGATCGTGGCTGATGAGGCCGGTCCTGCACAATTGAGGTTGACCTATCGTGAGTCCTCTGCCCGACGAAGTTGATGTGCTGTATCAACCCGTTCTCTTCAGGTGTATACGATGCTCGATGGTATCCACTTTACGACTTCCACGCGTCCTCGCAAGATGGAAAGCCGTCCGCGTCCGTCTCCTTGCACTATCGGGTGAACCTCTCACAGAGGACGGGGGAGGATTGGAGGAATGCAAAGTTGATTCTCAGCACATCTGAAACTGATGTCCTCAACGCTGGCGTCCCGAAATCCGATGGTCTCGTCATTGAACCGAAGCAGCCTCCTCCACCTCCGTCACTTATACGGCGGGCCCGAGGAAAGCGTGGGAAAGCCAAGCGAAGGAAGAGAGAGATTTCCGTGGGCGAGGAAGAGGAGATATCCGAGGCAGAGTCCGAAGAAGATGAAGACGAAGACGACGACTACTGCGAGGAGTATTTTGACTCCCTGGATTTGTTGGACACTGCTCTCCCGGAAATGTCGGAAGGTGGCGCCGTGGTCTCGAAGACTCCGATGGGTGTGAACTACACCGTCGACAAGCTTACAACCATCCGGAGCGACGGTGAGTCTCACAAAGTCCTCGTCGCCATCGTTCCGTTCGAAGCGGCCATCTCTCACATCACCACGCCACGGAAATCCCCCCTCGCCTATCTGCAGGTATGTCCGCTACTCGTCCTATTTCACCATCTGGCTTACCATTCTACTACTGCATACAGTGTTCAGTGAAGAACACGAGCGAGTATTACCTATTACCTGGAACTCTTAGTGTCTTCTTCAACGATTCCTACGTCTCCAAAACAGCGATATTCAACGTTGGGACCGGGGACACGTTCCGCTGCACTCTCGGGATGGACACGTCGATCCAAGTCTCAAACACCTTCGAGGAAACGTCCGAGACGTCAGCCTCGTCTTCATTTGTCGAGCAGTACACGACAACTACGTATGTGTCAACTACTACGCTCCGTAACCGACACACGGGCGACTACCCCGTCGACATCGTTGAAAGATCCAGCATCCCTGTCGCTTCAGCTAGTGACCCGAGGATTAAAGTGTTCTTGAAAGGCCCGGAAGGACTCGCCACGGTTGGGGACGGTGCCGAGGTGGATCTTGGGAGGAGCGATGGGTTCAAAGTGAGGTGGGGCAGGGATGTGGAGCAGACGAGGAATGGGAAGAAGGAAGGGAAGTTTATTTGGTCTGGGACGATCCTTCCTGGTCAGGAGGTCGATCTGGTCAGTGAGTGGGATGTGAGGGCCCCAGTTGACGCAGGGTGGAGGATCAAATCTGAGTGAAAATGCCCGAGCGTGTTGTATCTACACTAGAAATCCGGTCATTAACGGTCACACATGAAAGCTACGGACTGAGATCTAGAGCGGGTTTACATGATTACACAGGACCATCCGTCGTCGTCAGACTCGTTCAGTCTGTCCTGCAGCCTCTGGACCTCCTGCTGCAACTTCGCTCGGTCAGCCGCAGACGCATTGGCCGCATCTTGAAGACGACGATTGAGATCGGCCATCTGCCGGTTGTACTCGGCCTCAACCCGCTGCCTCTCCTTCTTGGCTTCCTGCTCCATCTCTTTCATCTTGGCTTCCATCCTCTCCTTCTCTGCGGAATAGTTCGAAGCCATCCCCTCCGAATCCTTCTTGATCTTCTCCATCTGTTCCTGGAGTTTCTTCGTTTCTTCCTCCAGCTCCTGCCTCGTTTCCTCGTCCTTCTCCTTCAACGCCTGCATCATCTCCTCTTGAACAACCTTCAGCTCGGCCTGGTGCCGCCTAATCTGTTCATTGAGTTCTCGGTTGACGGCTTCCCCAGCCGCGGTGTCGACGATATCTTTGTGTTCGTCCACCAGTTCCCGTTGAATCTGCAGCACGACTGGGCGGTTCATCATGATCTTCCGGATGATATCGTGGGCGGATTGGACCGTGTTGTAATGGCGAACCATCTGTGCACCCTTGTCTAGGACCGGTTTGAAGAAGTTACTGGAGAGTTCGTTCTCGCGGGATTCACCGACGTCGCGAGAGACCTCGCCCCACATGTTGGTTACGAGAACGACGTTTCTCAAGGTCGTGTCACCGCATAGTTCGCGAAACATCTTGAAATTCCGTCCGGTGATCCCAGTAAACCGTTTGTCGGAAATACGGTGGACGTAGATGACACCGGCGAGCTTAGACCCTTTCTCGTATCTGTTGAGGAGATCAGCCCGGGAGTTCGGGAGTTGTGGATGTGCCCTACGTGGTAGCCAAGAAGGCCGCGATCATCTTCAAAATATCCGTATCGCTCTTTGACGTGTCATCGAACCCCGGGGTGTCGATGAGGACCACCTTTCTTCCGTCGAGAGAGAATTCATCTGCGAGTTGGACCTCGGCAGTGCACGACTCCAAGTTCATCCCGATCCGCAAGTTCGAGCGACTTGCGAGGTTGATAAACTAGAGGCAGCAGGGTAAGCTGATAGTTCACTAGAACCACGTCTTCCCGGCAGACCGATGTTTTCCCGCTCCCAGTCGCGCCCATGACTCTGTGGCGACGATGAGGGTGACATTTCGACAGGTGAGCGGACTGTCCGGTACTCACGCGATGGTGATGGGTGGGCCGAGGCCCGACCGGTGCTTACTCCCGCTGGGCTTCTTCCGCGGGGGTGGAGGGCTATGGGATGTTCAATCGCTGCATGACCAGGATCGCGGGGGCATCTAACCTTGAATTGTACAGCTGGGCCGAACTCCTATAGTCAGACGATATCAGCCATGGAAAGCGGCCAAGTGGGAAAGGTTCTGAACGTACGGAGGAAAACGAGAATACATCTGTGAAATGGAGCGAGCTTAGAGGATCCGATGGGGGTTGGAGAAGACCTGATGTTGGCAGCGTTCATCCCGCTCGGCCTCTCTTATACGTGGAGAGGAAGCATCGTGGTATGCAGGTGGCAGGGTGGCAACCAATGAACGCGTAGATTAAACACCTAGGTGTCGCAACTGGCCATCGAATAGAGGATCTCCCTGTTCGGGTCTGGCGTGACGGAGCGGATTGGAAAGGGAAAGTTATCTGATAAGCAAAAGAGCCCAGTTTTCCGCCATCGCATGTGTAACGTATCCGGGCGGATCGGTTTTCTCCCTCGCGTAGATAGCGGGGATGATAGGAGTCGGACGGAAAGGTCCGAGGGCGAGTGACTGCGGGCTGATGTGGTTCTTGAGCCCGAGGCGGGGCTCTTCACCTCTCGGTTTTGCGACTCATGGCGAGCACTCTACGAAAACTCAAGAGTCTCGTGCTCTCCCACACGACAGACAGCGAGCAAATCACAAATTTACTCGAGACTGCTTCCGTCCCGCTCCATACCGGGGATTGTAGGAGTTGTTCCGATCCGTGCACTGAAGGTACGTCATTCTTCCCTTCCTCGACACTCCATCTCGAGTGATTTACCAGCCCTGAGGGGGGTGTAGGCCATGAAGGCTGGAAATTCGACGTGGATATGGAGACTCAGATGCTTGGAAGCGTAAAACCATACAACCGTCAGGTAAAGAGCCTACTACCACGACCCAACGGATCTCAGAAACTTTGTACTAGATTGTGATATCGACCGGGAAAGCCGATTGGGAGCGAGAGGTCACTGAGGTTAATGGCTCTCTCGCCGCGCTGGTTCACGCCATGTCTTCCAAATCTACCGCGAAACCTACGGATTTCGCGGCGAAAAAACTCCAACACTCGGTTCCTGGGGTATTCAATCAAGGGGAAGGCGCTCGCCTCTCGATCCTCAATGGCAGCCACACGACGATTTCGGAGCACCACGACCGAGAGACCGTTCTCATCTTCCCGGACTATCGGGTCGCGTTCGGGGTTGAGAATACGCCCAAGGCTGCGGAACTGTTGTACGAGAAGGCTGTGAGCCCGAGCACGACGTACATCCCGACCATACCGGAAGAAAACGAAGATGGAGAACTGCCGTTCGGAATCCTACCGATACCATACTCCTGCGTAATTCTGCTTTGTGCGTTGGCTTTCTTCGGCGGTCTCTTCTTCTCTCTTCGCTTATTTGCCCTGTCTGCCAGGTTCCCACAAAAGACGAGACAATCGTTGCCACGTCGCCGCCCCCGTTCTCGAACATGGTACGTTCGCCATTGCAAAATCGATCGCAGCATATTACTGACAATCACTACCCTTGTTCAGAGTTCATTCACGCCTTGAAAAACCGTAACTGGACGGTAGACACCAGCCTCGACCACCACCACCTCCACGACGTCCTCCCTCCCTCAAAACCTCCCACCGCAACGACCTCCCAAGTGGACCTCACCCCAGAACAAGTAGAAGAGGAAGACCCCGATGACGTCCCGGAACTCAAGGGACCCCCCCAATTCCCCGGTAACATCTCCCCTCGCATGCTATGGAACCTCAAGCGCGCACTTGTCCTCAAGAACTCTCACATTGGTGGACACAAATACGCCGGAAACGTCATCGTGAGTGAATACTTGTTTCTTGACCCGTTCGGGTTAGGTACCTCTTCGCTTTCCTTCGGCTTGGATACCGGTCCTAAGCGCGATGAGGGGTGGCACATGTCAATTGACGTCAAAAAGTTCCGCTTTCCGCCACGGTGTTATCCAATCCGATCGCTTCAGCGCTTATTCATCGCCCACCATTCCGTTATCTTATCTCTCATCTTCGGAACTAACTGGCGTCTTATCCCCATCTCCTCTAGATTTGTACGCCTGCGGGACAGTCAATCTGGTATGGTCGGGTTACCCAACATGAAGTCGAAACAATCGTCGAACAGACCATCGTTCAGGGCAAGATCATACCTTCCCTCTTCCGAGCTGGCATGAACGTCTCTAGACCAGGTTGCCTTTCATTGCACGATTGGTAGCCCCCGCCCATCCCACGGTGGTTCCGCCGACCTAGACAGACCATCACCATAACACTCCCCAAAGACCTGTCCCCCCCTGGACTTTGCTAGATCCCACGATGTAACTAAATGGTTATCGTCTCTATTCACGTTTAACCGGACGATATATACCGTAGAGGAGATTAGATTTAGTTGAAACGAAGACTTGCATTGAACGGATGTGTACTCTGAGCTTTTACGCAGGGCGCTATGAAAGTCGGAGAAAAATGCGTGGATTTATGTATATCAGGAACACGAAAGACTGGACCGAAAAATTAGTTGGGGGTGTATACGAAGAGGTTTGGTTTGGCTTGCTAGAAATGACAAAAAAACTCGACGGCAGAAAGGGGATCTTTACAACGGAAAGGTTTATCGGAACATACCGGAAGCAGGATTCATCGTAGCTGGCTGTAGTGACATAACGATTGTGAACAAGAGACAAATATTGTGAGGGGGGGAGTATATCAGGGCGTGTGGAGAGGGGGAGAACGTCGGGGGTATGCCGACAAGGCGAGTGAAGAGCGGATCGGGGTGATGTGCGTAAGGAACGTGGGTGGGGGTACCAAAACGAGCGACGAACGATGGGTGTATGACGAGAATCCAGGGAGTAGGATGACAGCGGGAGATGCTGGTTCGTAATGACGAGAAGGAATGCAATGGAGATGTTATTACAGGGGATGGTCGGCTCCGCGCGTGCTGGGCCAGAAGCAAGGTTGGGGGAGGAGGTGATGGTCCGGGAGGAGTCTTCAAAGCAAAGCGGAAGTTCAAACGAACCCATCCAGACTCAAAAGTCGTCGATTTGTCCTCTTCTCCGATGGCCCGCGTACCGTCCGGCAGGTTTTGTGTGATTCTCCACTTCGTCCTCTGTAGTCGGTTCTTGCCACTCGTCGTCGTCTTCAACCGCCTCGTCCGCCCCGTTCCTTCCCCTCAGTTTGCCTATCGCGGCCGAGATGAGGTCGCCCGCGTCCTCTCCATGATAGGTGAACCCTCGGAAGTTCTCCTGTATGCTGCTCGTCAACGGGGGGCTTTCGTCCCCCCTTTCCCTCGAACCCTTCCTGCCCCCATTCCCCTTGTTGATCTTGACGCCCTTCTTCGGCCCACTCTTCGAGATCTCGATCCCCTTAGGCTTCAAGCTGGATATAGACGTCATCCCGAATCCTCCAAGCCCACCCCCACTTGGCTTTCGTCCATTGGTATCCGACCCAAGTGGTCCGTTTGGTAAATGCGTCATGCTTGAGCTACGGCTCACCCAAGCCTCCGATGGATCGTCGTCATCGAGGAAGTCATTGACGCCCAACCCGCTGTCGTTCAGGTCCGTAGTGGTGAACTCGGGGTCGAAGTTAGCGACAGACTCGTCTGATTCTACGACAGGCTTGAAGGGCGGGGTAACCTGTTTGAGAGAGAGTGCTGTCCAGTCGATCGGCTTGAAGAACGTATGTTCTTTCAGTTCTGCCGCATCCCGCACGGCTCCCAGCCGGTGTTTAGGATTCCGGTTCAATAGCTGCACAGGGGATGTTAGGACTGGAGTACCAAGACGGGGGTCAACTTGCCCCTTTCACAAACTGTTTCCCATCTTCGTTGATGACACCCCTGGGGAATCTGATCTTGCCAAAACAGATGTTCTTGTACATCTGCTGTGTGTCCTCTGCGTAGAACGGGCTCCAGCCGCAACACATCTCGAACAGAAGCACACCGAGTGACCACCAATCTACCATTTTCGAGTACCCGTGTTCGTCTAAAAGCACTTCGGGTGCCAGGTATTCTGTCGTCCCGCAGAAGGTATTCGTCAGCTCGTCCGCGCGCAAGTCCGGTTTTGACAGTCCGAAATCGCACAAGGCAACGTGACCTGTAGCGTCGAGAAGGATGTTCTCTGGCTTCAAATCCCTGACAAAAGGGGGTCAGGGACTCGGAGAATGGAGACACGCGTTTGTGATTCTCACCTGTAGACGATATCATACTTATGCAGGTGTTCCAGCGCCAAGATCAACTCGGCGATGTAAAACCTTGCCCTCTCCTCACTGAATCTCGTTTCCTTCTGTAGATGCCAGAAAAGCTCTCCACCGCTCTTAAAGTCCGTTACGAGGTACAGATCGGCATCAGTCTGGAAACTGAACTTCAAGCCAACGAGGAACGGTGAGTCGAGAGATCGTTGGAGGATCTTGCGTTCTCCGATGGTATGAGCAACCTCCTTCTTGGCCACGATCTCTTTCTTGGAGAGGACCTTCATCGCGTAGATTCTCTTGGTATCCCTCTTCCGCACTTGGAAGACCTTGCCGAATGTTCCGCGACCGATGAGCTTGAGGAACTCGAAGTCCCTCGGGGTTAACGCGCGCTTACTCTGTTGTCCCGCCCGGTTAGCGCGTCGGCTAAGAATGGAAACACCGACGGGGTTACCAACCTTGTACGCTTCGAACGTGATCTGGACCCTCATCTCACCAGATACAGGTTCGTTCTCCAACGGCGTTAACCTAGACCGCACAAAATCAGGCCACGGTGTCAAAAATTCAGGGGACCGTAACGTACCTGTACCAATGATCGACTGTGTGATCATGTACGAGGGTCGGTTTGATTTGGACAGTGCCGAGGAAGGAATGGGAGTCTTCCGAGCGGTCGTAGATATTGCATATCAAATGCGATTCTTCCGACGTAACATCGCTAGATAGAGCGGAGATACGTTCAGCAGTCGCTCAGAGCCGGAAGGAGAGAAGGGTGAACGAAAAAGATGGAGAACGGGTGGGTGGGTATCCTGTGAAGTTTCCGATAAGGGGAAAGATTGGGACGCTAAGACTCACAAGGAAACTTCGTGCTTCCAGACGGGATTGTGGGCCGATCTAGAAGGAGAGCCCAGAAGTCCGTTAGTCTTTGAGAGGAGGGATTTCGTTTGGGTCGGGGGTTGTGAATTGGGGGGGCGACCGTTGGGGGTTAATGAGCCGTTCCTCTTGTCCACTGAACCCTTGTTGCCGATGGCATTGAGGGTAGCGAGTGCGGTGGAAGAAGAGTTCCGAGATAAGGCGGTGGCAACTCCCTTGACTTCTTTGTCGGCCTCGTCCGCGGGATCTCTCGAGACGAACTCGTTCTGTTCGAACTGGACGACGACGTAGGGCCGGGCCTGAAGAGACGGTACGTTCAAGCCTCTGCCTTGGATGAGCTTGACGTGGATCTGACCCTTTGATGGGCCAGATGCTTGGGGTTTTGGAGGTGACTGAGCCGGCGGAGGTTTTGACTTTGGCTTCGGAGGCTCCATTATGTTGAAGACTGGGGCATGAAAAGTAGTGGTCGGAGAGGCTATCGGGGTTTTTGTCGCGAGGTGGACGTTGGAGGTGATTATGGGTGTGAGCAGGAGGGTTGGCGTGGTCGGGACGTTGTTGCAATCAATAGAGGAGAAGCCTGTGGGAGAATCGAAAGGGTTTGATTTCTCTCCGCCGCTCATCCCAGGCTTTGGCGTCGTTTCGCCACTGGGCATCCAAAATTTGAGCATAAATGAGATTATAAGTGGGGAGCGGTGGTGGTCGGAAGGAAGGGTAGCCCGTAGGAGAAAGAGGGTGTAGGGAGATGTAGATATAAGATTCACTCCACTATTGATCCAAGCTTCTCCTTACCCTTCCGCATTCCCGTTATCCCCAGGCCAACGAGAAATCCCAAGAGGGTCGACTGACCGGTCGTCCGTAAACCTAATCTGTCTGTACCAAATGAAAAGATAAGATAAGGCCGTCGTTACGAACGGGGGGACACTTACAGACAAGACCGAACATCGCGCCCGTCCCCACTCCGGCTCCAACCTCCGCCACCTCTTCAAACCCATGACCGAAGCTGCGAATGCCCTCTTCAATCGTGACCCAGCCCATCGCGGTCGCACTCAGCTTGAGGCCCTGTCTGCCCCCTTCCCGTAGTCCTCCAAGTATCTTTCGGTAGTTTTTCGTCTTGTTGTAGAAATACCAGCCCTGTAGCGTGGTCGGCGCCCGGTGCGCGTTCTCCGCCAGGAAGCGGAGGCCCTCCTTCCGCGAACCGCGTACTGCACCAATGGCGGTCCCGACCACCAGCGCTGCGCCCGGCACCTGGTACAGTCGAGGCGGAATGCTTATGTGGATGGCTTCATTTTCTTCCATGAATATTTGGGGATTGAGACGGAACCCTGGTGGCGGCGGATGTCTTGGATTTGCGCATGCTTGTCCCTTCAAACAAGTACAAATCTGTTGTGGACCACAAACAACTGTCTTGTCTTTCCTTCCAATCTCTCCGCCCCACCTTGCGATTTCGACTCGAGAGTCCTTTCTTTCCAGATTCCAAGAGTTATCGCCAGGATGCGCCATTCCTCGTTCGCCCGTATTCCCCGCCAACCGCGGCACCTTTCTTGATGACATAAGCAGCCGTGCCTCGCCTCGACTTCAACGTCCGAGCACGAACACACAACCCAACACTCAACCTGGCCAGCCACACTTCCCCCACAACTCCAAATCTCCCTATCGGCTATACGTTCGACTTCCCCGCGAAAATCGAGTTCGTTCGTCCCCCCGCGACTTGCCGTTGCTATGGACCTGGAGCAACAGCAGACCCAGCAACAACTCCAGCAGATGATCCCACCCAACATCCTCGCTGCTCCAAATCCTTACTTCCCAGATCCAAACCCCGACCTTACTGGAGGCCTACCGATTAGTCTCGATTCGCTCAGGGATGGTCCACCGGGGAGCAAGCCGTTTTATCCCTACTCGACTCTCATTCGGTTCGTCTCTCCATCCACCCTCCCTCGTCCACCTCGCCGACTAATCATGCATTCTACTCCAGCTACGCGATCAAGGGCTCGCCAACCGGAAAACTTCTACTGGAGGACATCTACTACGCTATCGAATCCAGAGTGAGCAGCGCCGGGTTCATGTTCAAGTCGCGTCGACTTTGCTGATGACTGTATCAGTTCCCCTATTTCCGAACCGCTCCAGCGGGGTGGAAGGTACGCATCTAGCGAACCGTCCTTCGACGCGTCTCTCTCAACCCCATTTACATTCCAGAATTCCGTCCGCCACAACCTCTCCCTGAACCCATGTTTCGAAAAAGTGGCCAGACCATTGACAGACAGGGGCAAAGGCTCGTACTGGACCGTCAACGACTCGGTGGACCCGCGTACGGGTGTGCACCGTATTCGCAAGAAGAAGGGCAAGGGATCCAAGAACAATAACGCAGGAGCATCTGGTACGGGTAGCGACGACCCTGACATGGATCCGGATTATGCGCCACCCGGTGGTGGTACGGGCGGGGGCACTGGGGAAGCGGGAGGCCCAAGTAGCCCGTTTGACAGCACCGCGTATGCAGTACCCCAAGATATCCCACAGAATGAGGGGACGAGCAGGGTCGTGCATCCTCCACCACCACCCCCTCCCCCTTTCGCAGCAGCTTTCCCACCTTCGTAGGTCCATCCACACCATTGTGGCGCCGCATTTCTTGACTCTCCTTACCTTCGCTACAGGTTCGACCCGACATTCCCACCTCATTTGCTTCCTCCTCCTCCCGGAATCCCCGGAATCCTACCCCCCTTCAATGCAGATGAAGCGTTCGACATGGACGAACACGGGAACCTTGATTGGAAATCCATGTGGAGGAAGGAGTTGAGCCAGCTTATCCAAGTTACGGACGAACAGGAAAAGACGGGCATCGACCAGGAGTGGTTTAGGATTATGTTATGGAAGCTGAGGGCAGCGTTCTTCACTCCCCCTCCCCCTCCAGCTGGACACCCGGGACATCCCCCACACCCTGGCCACCCAGGACATCTCCCTCACACACCCGTGTTGCAACCTCCTCCCCCACCACCCCATGCGGGTAACCCCGAAGGCGTGGTTTTGGCAGGCGTATCAGTGCAACAGGTCCAACAAGACCGCTGACCCCTTGTAGTGCTTTGGTGTAGTCGCGATACTAACGGTCTCTCTATTCGAGTTCCAGTCTCCTTGTGGCTTGGTTTATTCGTCCTGTTCCACACGCTTTCGGATCCATGGAGTCCCTCGGAATCTTGGACTTCGGGCGCAATTCTGAGTTACGTCTCCCTTCGCGTCTTTTCTCTCCGATCGATGAAGTCCCCCTGCTCTCAATCCACACTTCACTACCCCCCACTTCCTAATCCCTCGAAATGTTTTCCGATATGCCATTTGAATGTGAGCCTTACGTACATCTGTTTTTGAATTCTCAGTACACTATGCAGGCATACTTGCAATTGGGTACACGTTCATTCCCCCAAAACGCCTGGTGCTATATCTCGACCCTTGGTGCGATTCCGGCGGTATTGCACCGTATACATCCCATGACGTTGCGACAAATTTGAGCTTGGGGGTGCGGTCGGCTCAACTGTCCGCCGACAATCTAGCCGGTGGAGGTCGAATACATCTCGGGCGCTTTCTCCAGAGCCGCGGATGAACTGGGGGTTCGTCCCGTCACGGCGTTTTGCGATCATGTACCCCGAGCTCCCATTCAACTCGGGAGTGCAAGCATAAACCATACCTGACTCAAGAGCCTCTTAAGGTTTTTGCCGGGATTCGCAGCGTGTGATCATGTGATCCCCGACGTTGTTTTTCCTAAAGGGGAGGAGGTGGAGGGTGACTTCGAAACGTCCGTCAAAATGGTATCGCCCCATCGATTGTCTGGAGCGAGGAGGCTGATACGTACGGTTTCATAACCTCTGTTTATCCCTGTTCGAGACTTGACATCGCCTCGAAGGCCAACCCCCCGGGTAGGAGGTACGAACGCTGGCCGTCAAATTCGTGAGCGATCAACGCGCACCACTACTGCGATCATGGACAGGGTCTTACTTGCTCGCGGATTGATCATCGTCCCACCTAACGAGGATGTTAGCCCCTTTCAGGTCGTGAATTCAGTCTGGCGTGAAGGGTTTATTTGCCAGGTGGTACGGGAAGGTCGTATATATACAACCTCGTTCCCGGCCTTTCCCCCCTCGTTCGCCCTCGCTGCATCACAATGGCTTCTAGTGAAATCCCGTCCATTAGCGAGCCATGTTTCCAGAGCCTAAACTTCCTCAACAACGAAAAGTAAGCAGATCCAGCTTCTTGATTCCGGAGTGTAGGCTAAACGGCGGTATTTCCTCCCCCAGCTTAACCCTCAACGTGAGTTTGACCGCCTGATCCACTCCGCTGCGGCTGCGAGAGGTGATCTAACGCCAGATGTTCTTAGGCGATCTCGAAGGCGTTTTCTGCCTTGTACATTTACGACTATTTTTTGACCATCGGGGATGAGGTGCGTGTCGTTTCGTTCCGCGTCGGTAAGCTGCTGAATGTGATGCAGGTCAAGTTTGCGTGGAAGGGCCGGAAAACGTGGCGTTCGTTGGGCGATCTTCATTTCAACGGTTACTAGGCTAACGAGTCTTCTAGTATTCTCGATCTACGTTCTGGTGAGTCTCGCGCCGAGGGACCGACGCACTTTTCACTGATGCGCCCACCACAGAACAGGTACGCGACCATGGGTCTGGTACTTCTGTATTGGATCAAGCCGAGAGACAATTTAGGCACACATGAGGTAAGCTTATCAACTCCGTTCTAACTTCATTTCTGACGTTTCTCCAGACGTAAGAATCCACGATGTCCACGGGAAAGCTCGTCACTGATGTCACCGAAGGTGTTTCCGAACGGTTATCGTGGACCAGGTTTTCCTTGTTTGCATAACGTTGTTCAGTCAACTGTTCATGACGCTGAAGTGAGGAGGGATTATGGTGGAGTGTCTGACTATTAATTCCCTCTTGTAGGGTGTATGCGGTGTCGAAGAAGAACAAGCTACTGACCGGTGCGCTGGCGGTGTTGATGGCCTCCCAGCTGGTATTTGGGGTATTCTCGTCAATATGGTCGATAGTCAATACTCCAAGTCAGTGACTCTCGTTCTGGACTGGACTGGTTTTACTGAACATGCAGCACAGTGGAGACGATGACGCTTCCCGGTTGTGCAGGAAGATATCGAAGTTGTGCGTTGGGAGGTGATTTCCAAATGGCCTATACCGTCCTCAGCCTAGTATTCGGTATGCGTCACATCCTACCTATCCCTCCTCGCGTCTCACAAGCGACTAAGATGTCCCCGCGTTCATGGCGATCATCCTCTTCTCACATCCGTGGAAGCGTGATGCGCTCATCTCAACCGTCCATCGGACCATGTGTCAGGACTCTACCGCGTATTTCTTGTCCGTGCTATCCATTCAAATATTCGTGACTGTGGCCGTTAGTTCCGGAGCTGCGGTGGGTCGGAGTGATTGCTCTAAACCGCCTGAGTTTCTTATCCCACCCACCCTTTCTAGTATCCTCGGGCTCTGTTTCCTGTGATGTGAGTCGCCTCCCACATGATGAGCTCGAGCCAGGTAATGACAAATGTTCGCTCCGTTTTAGAACGAACGTGTACGTCTACGTTCAGTCCTGGAGTCATTTGAACCCTGAAAGACCAAACTCTGTGATCTGTTTAGGTTCATCCCTTTGATGGTTTCGAGGATCGTTCTGTCCTTGAGGAAGGCGGCCTACTCTCAAGTGTATCACGACGACTGGACAGTCAGGAACCTCACAACCGCCGATCCTGGAGAATCACTCTCAGGGCCCTATAATAAGTTGCAGTTCCGAAAACGGACGGCGTTTTCGATGGACGAGGAATGACTCGCCGTCCGGCTCGTTGTACGTCGAGTTGACTGTAGAACGTCGTGGTCGCACCAAGGCACTCGGCCTTTGGTTGATTGACGAGACACCACAGCCCCTGCTTGAAACCACTAGACGTACATTCTTCCTGTCGCCTCCGTATGGTGTCATTTTCTTGGTCGGATTTTTACATTTTTTTTCCGCCGCACCACGAATGATTCATACTCTGCGATTTCCATATTTGGCCACGGCCCGACACGTCTAGACTGAAACCTCCGCTACGAAGCTCGCAATAGAACATACCAGTGGTGGGGGCAGAGCCAGTTAGTCGCGGCAACAGCAACGACAAGAAGTCTCCCGAGCTGCCAACCAACACAATTGTGATTGTTTCTGTGAATTCTGTAACTCGAGTTACTACAAATGCTAGGCCGGTGTCTCCCTGACCTGGCCGTCGACTACATACAGGCTTTCGAGAAGATTGAGGAAAAGTCCAAGAGCGAGCTACAAGAGGTTAACGTTTTAACCATTGTCCAAAGGTAACACACAACGTGTGTGAGAATGATAGAGGACACGGTCAATCGGCTCGTTACCAACAATCGCTGGCAGGCTCCAAAAACGAGGAAGAGGATGGCGGACCGAATCAATATGAAGGACTGGAGATGAGGAGAGTGAATCGGTAATTCTATACGGGTTTTCGAGAAAAAGGTTGAAGGAAAATTTCAAAAGCGAGCCGCCTGAGGCTATCACAGCTACACGTCACTAAACAGCCGTCTCAAGGTAAATCAACAGCCCGAGCAATATGAGGAGAACGAGCACATACGTTATACGTGGGTTTGATTACCTCAATAACAGGGGCCGAGTAAGATGAGGGGGAAGGCGGTCCGGGTCTGGGCCTGAGGCTTGAGGCCTGAAGGATCACTCCCGCCTGCCTTCGGGATGGTAGTCCCTTCGTTGGGAGATGGATTTGACCTGAGGTGGAATGGAAAACCTAGTCAGACTCAGGGTGTGCTGGCGAGCGAGGGGGGCTTACTGTCCTGCCTGCGCTGACGTTTCACGATCAACCTGTTCGCAAATTTGTTGAAACAATTCGGGCACATCAAGAGCCACTTTCCGCCGCTCCATCAATTGCCGAATCCTCTGGATACTGCTCGGTCGCTGACGAAACAACGAGAGTGTAGCAGGTTTAACATCCACCACACCATTACCCTTCAGCGGCCATACCATCCAAGCGAAACTAATCCAGTGCTCCAACTTGTCCAACTCCTGGTCGACGTATTTAATGGGGCCCACACTCCAGCGACCTCTTAGCCATGCTGACTCTGAGATCGAAAGTTCCACCAACAGTTCCCAGTATGAGCTGGACAACCATTGAGGTCCGGTAGGGGTATCGATGACATCCAGGAGGAGTTTTGCCCACCAGGTCCTACTGTCACTTCTGTCTTCCACGTCCTCGACACGGACACGTAGTTTGTCCAACAATGCAGTGAGCTGTGCTTCAGCCAGTAGGAGCACGTCACGTTTGATCTGCCTGACGGCGTGTATCAAGGTTCGCCTGAACCTTGGGGAG
>Ga0307511_10003693_pt1 | contig 15650 bp, 10 predicted proteins | sample 13_EM_MG_FD_200266 | JGI IMG/M metagenome (GOLD analysis project Ga0307511, IMG submission 200266) | Populus trichocarpa ectomycorrhiza microbial communities from riparian zone in the Pacific Northwest, United States - 13_EM | ecosystem: Host-associated > Plants > Roots > Unclassified | place... | reverse complement strand
GCAGAAGCAGATGCTCGATCTCCTCAACACCTTCGGGCCGCTGCAGAACAAGAAATACGTCGGCTCGCAGCGCTCCGGCTACATCGTCGAGCCGGGCGTGACGACGCCGGGCGACATCGCGCCGAAGCTTCCGCTCATCGATCTCCTCGGCTCCGAGTTCTGGCTCGACCGGATGTATCAGCCGGAGGATTACGAGTGGCAGCCGACGCTCTTCCAGCCGGTCGGCGGCATGGACAAGCTGGCGCACGGTTTCCTGCCGCACGTCGGAGATTTCATCCGCTACGAGCGCGAGGTGACCTCGGTGCACAACGTCGAAGGCGACAAGGTTCAGATTCGCCATCGCCCGGCGGCCGATGCGAAGGGCGCAGAGGAGACGATCACCGCCGACTGGTGCATCAGCACGATCCCGGTGTGGATTCTCGGCGACGAAAAAGCCATCGACACGAATTTCTCGCATCCGTTCAAGGCTGCGTTGAAGGCGGCGAAGCGCGGAAAGACCTGCAAGGTGGGCTGGCAGGCCGATCGCCGTTTCTGGGAGCTCGACGATCAGATCTACGGCGGCATCTCCTACATCAATCACAACATCACGCAGATGTGGTATCCGTCGAACGGCTATCTCTTCGAGGAGAAGGGGGTGCTGACGGGCGCCTACAACTACACCAAGCGCGCGGAGTTCCTGGGCAATCAGCACCTCCCCGAACGGCTGAAGATCGCCGCGCAGGGCGCGCACCGGCTGCACGGCGATGCGTTCACGAAGGCGGTCCCGATCGAGCTCGGTCTGTCGATTGCCTGGCATCACGTGCCATACCAGTTGGCCGGCTGGGCAGATTGGGACGGCGTCGCGCCCGTTCACTACGAAACGCTTCTCGAGCCCGACGGCCGCGTGATCGTGGCCGGCGATCAGGTGTCGTATCTGCCGGGATGGCAGGAGGGGGCGATGCTGTCCGCACACCACGTCCTTCGCCAGATCACGCGCGAGCGCCGCGTGATGCTGAAGAAGGCCGCCGCACCAGGCCACGCACCGCGCACTCGTACGGTCACGGAAGGAATCGGGAGGACGCGCGAGTAGAACGCCTCGTAGCGCCAGCGGCTCGCTGGCTGGACCGCCGCCGGCTCGGCGGCGGTTTGAGAAATCGCCAGCGAGCCGCTGGCGATCCAGCCGACGAGCCGTCGGCGCTACGAGTATTGGCGTTACGACTGTTATTCTTGAGTCATGCTCGCGCCGACGCCTCGCGATCGCCTCATCGATTCTCAGGGCCGGCCCTACTTCCTGTGGGACACAGAGATGACGCTCGACGAATTCGAGCAGGCACTCAGCTCCCCTTCGCGCGCGTACCTGATCGGCAAAGTAATGCGTCAGGCAAAGCCGGATGACGCGCTGCAGTTCGTCTCGCCGCAGGAAATGGCCGACCTCTGGCCGTCGATCGAGCGATATCTCGGCAAGACTCGCCCGTTCTGGTCATGGCTTCTCGAACAGTGGGAGCGTCTTGGTTTCATCAGGCGGTAAGCTCGATCCGCTGCAGCTGCGAGTGCTCTCCGCGCTCGCGGGCATCGAGCCGCGCTTCGTTCTCAGCGGAGGTGCGGCATTGGCCGGCGTTCACCTCGGGCACCGGACGACACGAGACTTGGATCTTTTTTGGAGGCGGCGCGACGATCTCGGCGATCTGCCACGGGTCGTAGAGCAGCGACTGACGAGCGACGGTCTTTCGGTCACACCTCTCCAAACCAGCCCTGCCTTCGTACAACTTCAGGTCGCCGAGAGCGATGCTCGCGTCGTCCTGGACCTGATCTCGGAGCCAATGGACGCAATCGAGGCCGCCGAACTGCATCAGGTCGGACGAGCTGAGATCCTCGTCGATTCCGCACGCTCGATCCTCGCCGAAAAACTCTGCGCATTGCTGGAAAGGTCGGAGCTGCGCGATCTGGTCGACGTCCAGGCTCTCATCCAGAGTGGCGAACGTCTCGACGTCGCCATCACCGATGCACCGCGACGAGATGGCGGATTCTCGCCCTTGACGCTGGCGTGGCTGCTTCGCGATCTGGACGTGCATCGACTGGCAAACGCTACTGGCATTTCGGACAGCGACGCCTCAAGTCTTGATGAATTCCGGCAGAGTTGATCGATCGGCTGGTGAAACCGCAGCCGTAGGCCTCACAACCCGTACCGTTCCTGCAGAACCGTCAGCGACATCATCATCAGCATGATTGGGTCGAGTCCGCTGCGCTCCTTGTCTTCCATCCGAGGGAGGCGGTCGAGGAGAGCGATGACCGCTTGCTGATCGAAAAACGGAACAGCGCGGAAGGCGTCGCTTCGGAGCAGGTCCTGCATGTAGGTGTACAGCGGATTGCCGACGCGCAATGTCGACGGAGGACCGAAGAATGGCTGCTTCGCTCCGCGGTACACCTCATCCGTGATGTACGACTTCACTGCTTCGCGCAGGAGTTGTTTGCGTCCTCCGCCTTGGGCAAGGACGGCCGCCGGAATGTTGCGCGTCAGCTCGAACAGTTTGTGATCGAGAAATGGCAGGCGAACTTCGACTGCATGCGCCATGTCCAGCCGTTCGCCAGCCAGCACGTAATTGACGAAGAGCGATTTCAGCCACAGATAGAGGATCTGTTTGACCGGCTCGCGGCCTTTGAGCGAGCGGCGCGTGTCGAACTGTGCCATGAACTCGCGGAACGGATCACGATCGCGGAAGGAGCTGGCAAACCCCGGCGCGATGATCGAGCGGATGGCTGTCAGTCTCTCCGCAAGCCCAGCCATGAGATCCGGCGGCGCACCGATGACACGGCAGGCACGTTCCAGCGACGGGGAAGTCGCCGCCACAATGCGCTCGGTTGAATTCTTCGCTCGCAGCAGACGATAGAGCCGCCGCGGCCATTGAAGAGAAGTCTTCGACGACAGCAGCGCCGTGCGGGAAAATGCATAGCCGGCGAACAATTCGTCGGCTCCCTCCCCTGCCATTACGACTTTGTAGCCGGCCTTCTGCACAGCTTTCGATAACAAATATCGAGCTGGGCCGTGGACGTTGTACTGGATCGTCTCGCCATGCCAAACCGCATCGGCAAAGCAGTCTGTAAAATCGGCTTCCGTCACATAAATAGGTTGGAAATCGGCGCCAACATGCGCAGCCGACTTTCGCGCCGCAGCGCTCTCATCAAAATCGGGATGATCGAATGCGATTGTGAACGCCGCTACTCCTTTCCCTGCATGCGACGCGGCCATCCCGAGCGTTGCGGACGAATCGACGCCGCCGCTGACATAACAACCGACGGGAACATCGGCCCGCATCCGGAAACGAACGCATTCCTCGATCAGCGTTCGCACGCGATCGACGCAGGCTTCCTCGGAATCAAGATCCGTCGCCGCGCCTGCAAGAGGATAATCCGCATCCCAATACCGCTCGATGCGCACTCCATTGCGCGTAGCGAGGAGGTAATGGCCTGCCGGAACCTGGTGAACGCCTTCGAACAGCGTCCGGTCTTCGTGCTGCCCGAGGAAGATATTGTGAAAGACCGACTCCCGGTCCCATGACGCGCTTGCTCCTGCCGCGAAAAGTGCCTTGACCTCGGAGGCAACGACTAGCGCATCGCCAACATACGCATAGAAAAGCGGCTTGATGCCGAATCGATCTCTGGCCGCGAACAGCGTATCGTTCTTGTCGTCCCACAATGCGAACGCAAACTCGCCGCGGAGATCGTCGAGACAGGCGACGCCTTTCTCCTCGTACAGATGCAACGCGATCTCGCTGTCCGTCTTCGTCCGGAACGGGTGTCCGCGCTTTCCCAGTTCGCAGCGGATCCGCTCGTAATCGTAAAACTCGCCATTGACGACGATGCGTAGCGACTCGTCCTCGTTGGCGATCGGCTGCGCGCCAGTGGAGAGATCGATGATGCTCAGCCGTGCGTGCCCGAGCCCGGCCCGGCCGTCGGGCGACATCCAATGATGCCGCTCATCCGGGCCGCGATGCCGCAGCCGGTGTGTCGCGCGCACCAGCGACTCTTCGGGAAACGCCTTGTCTCTCGAAACAACGGCCACAATGCCGCACATCCGCTCTCCTTATGGATTGAGATTCATCGCCTGCATCAGCGGCTGGCCGTCGCGACATTGGAATTGCATGAGCATTGAGCGATTGTGCTCGACGATTCGGCGGGGATCGGCCGGATCGAATCGGCTCAGCGTCGAATAAACGGTGATGTTCCCCGGTCCCGCGGAATCACGACAATAGCGGCGAGCCGAACGGATGTAGATACTCTCCCGGAGCTGCCGGTTCTCCCGAACGGAGATCGGCATCCACGAAATGCCCTGAACGTACGCCTGCAGCAAGGTGCCTCGCGTCGTCGGAATGAAGATTCTGGCCGGATCGATTTTGCGCGCGCCATCGAACGCGTCATAGCGGATCGTGTAGTTTCGCTCATCGATCCAATTGAAAAGCTGATATTGCTGCGCCAGGCCCGCGATCCAGAGCGGCGCGAAAAATGCCTTCTGCAACGGCAGTAATCCCTCAGGCGATGCGTCATCGGACACCACGGCCGTCTTCAATCGCACCGGCGTCCGCCACTGCGGCAGAGTAATGCTGCTCAACATCGCCAGAGTCAATACGACGACGAAACTGATGGCGATGACACCGGAGGATCCAATCGCTGTCGTTCCCGGAAGCGGCTGCGCACTTCGCGGCTTGCTGCCCAGCCACGACATCAGCTCGGGACCAAACAGCACTACAGCAGCAGCGATACAAGCGAAATTCGCGAAGGGAATCTGCAGCGTGGCAATCATGCCGCTGTGAAAGCCGATGAGCGCTACAAGAAGCGCGTACTTCGCACGGCTTCCTTTCGGCAGAAGGAAAATCAGCGGAAAAATCGTTTCCAGCAACAGCGCCGCGTAATTCAGCACTCTTAGAGCCGGCATGTGCTGCGGTCCCCAGAAATCAGGCGTCCAGGCGATCGGCAGCTTCAATACGGCATACAGCGCGGTCCCGTTGCGCCACATGGGGCTGGTCCATTTCCAGAGACCGGCCACCACGTAGATCAGCGTCACATTCCACAAAAAGCATCGCGCCGCCGTGCCCGGCACCGTGGCCGTCTTCCAGCGACGCCAGACCTTCGTCCGCTGCGACCACCATTCCGACAACACCAGCGTCCGGCCCACCGGCAGGAGCATCAGCCAGAACAGCATCAGGTGCATGATTCCGTCGTCGATGTACATCACCGGATAGTTCCAGCGATACGTCGAGACCACGATCGCGTACAGCACCGCAGCACAAACCCTGACGTGATAGCCGGCGATCAATGCCAGGGACCCGAGGCATGCCAGGACGAAGATCGATTGAAGCGCGAACAGAGAAATCCCGGGATGGAACAGCCCCATCTTCGTGATCTGAAAAATCGACAGGCTCAGGCTGTGATCGATCAGTCCATCGGGATTGCTGTAGATCGGCGACTCGCGCAGCGTGCGGACGAAATACGCGAGACTGATCAGACCGATCAGAATCCGGAAAACATCGAGCGGCAGCGCGTCAACCGGCTGGGCCAGCCATTGCCGGAAACGCCCGCGCGGATCGCTCTTCGTGATGACCTCGGGCGCGACCGCCCAGAGCCTCTCCCCGCTTCGCGCTGACGAAGTCCAGAGATCCTTGATCACCCGTGCCGCTGCATCGGTTCGTAGCATCTTTGTCTTGGGTTGAGACCTGTACGGACGATTGTACGACCGCCGGAAGGAAATCCGTCAAGGCATCGCAACGCGCTCGGATAAACTCGCGCCGTGTCTGAGCTGCGGCGGGACATCGGCCTCTGGCGCGGCATCGCCCTGAACATGATCGACATGGTCGGGATCGGGCCATTCATCACCATCCCGCTCATCCTTTCCGAAATGGGCGGCGGCCGAGGAATGCTGGCCTGGATTCTGGGAGGGCTGCTGGCCATCAGCGACGGCCTCGTCACCGCCGAGCTCTCCGCGGAGATGCCCGGCTCCGGCGGCTCCTACATTTTTCTTCGTCACGCCTACGGACGGGCCGGACGGCTCATCTCGTTCCTCTTTCTTTTCCAGATCCTCTTCTCCGCACCGCTGTCGATGGCCTCCGGCTGCATCGGATTCGCCAACTATCTGAAGGTGGTCATCCCCTCCGCCGGCAATCACATCGCCCTCACGGCCACGATCGTCTGCCTCCTCACGATGCTGCTTCTCCTTCGCCGCATCGAATCGATCGGCAAGTTCTCCATCCTGCTGTGGATCGGAATGCTGCTGACCGTGACCATCGTCATCGGCGCCGGTCTCCCGCATCTCAAGCTCGACGCCTTCGCCTTCTGGAATGCGCCGCGGCTCGATTTGAAAGCCGGATACGCCGGACTCGGCGCCGCGCTGATCTACGCGGTTTACGACTACCTCGGCTACTACAACATCTGCTACATCGGTGACGAAGTGCGCGATCCGCAGCGCACCATCCCGCGCGTCATCGTCATCTCCATCCTGACCATCGGCGTCATCTACCTGGTGATGAACGCCTGCCTCATCTCCGTCCTGCCGATGAAGCAGGCCATGACCTCGCCCTCGATCGTGGCCGACTATCTGGCCGTGCTCCTCGGCAAGCGTGCCGCGCAATGGATCTCGATCCTCATCCTCTGGACCGCCTTCGCTTCGATCTTCTCGCTGATGATCGGCTACTCGCGAATCCTCTACGCCGCCGCGCGCGACGGAAACTTCTTCGGCATCTTTTCCAAACTGCACGCCACCGAGGCCTATCCGTATGTGTCAATTCTCTTTCTGGGATGCATAGCGGCAGCGTTCTGTTCGCTGTCCCTAAAAAACGTCCTGCAGGCCATCCTCTCCATCCGCGCCGTCATCCCGTTCATGGCCCAGATCATCGGCGCGGTCATCCTCCGCCAGCGCGAACCCAACCGCCCCCGCCCGTTCCGCATGTGGCTCTACCCGCTCCCGGCCATCATCGCGCTCGGCCTGTGGGGCTATATCGTCACGTCGCCGGAAAAAGGCTTGAGAGTCGGAGGTCTGTACGTGATGGCCGCGGGAACGCTGTTCTACGCCGCGCGCTGGTGGCTGGAGAGACGCCGCAATTTCGTCGGCACCTAGAAAAATAGTGGACAAATCCGTCCCTGCGGCTCCATCGTTTTACTTTCGGACCAACCAAATGATCAGGTGCTTCAAGACCGTGCTCGCGCTATCGGTAATTGCCGTACTGGCGATGCCGGCATCCGGGCAGGATCGCGACACAGCCGACGCAGTCCTAGGTCCCCTGCCAGTGCGCGATCAATATCTGCTCAGCAACGGCTTCTTCTTTTTCGAGCCGGAAAGCGCGCGCGTTCTCGACGACGACTCCTGGATCATCGACATCCACAACGCCGATTCCAACACCTTCGCCAAATCGCGCTGGATCAGCCACAACCTCGAAGGCGACACCGACCGCCGCACCGGCGCGCAGACACTCTCCATCATCCGCATCGACGCCGGCACGACGGTCTTTCTCGTCGACGGCGAGATCCATCGAACGACGCTCACCGCCCACCGCGGGCTCGGCAAGAATCTCGAAGTAGCCATCTCCATCCCCTTCGCCAAGATCGGCGGCGGCTCATCCGACGCCTTCATCGAACACTTCCACGCCGCCCTCCGCCTCGGTGACAACCAGCGTGTGGCCGTGCAGAAAAACCATGAGACCGTTTTTCTCCACACCGACGACAAGACCTACCTCCGCGAGCACGCCTCGGGAAGCCGCCTCGGCGACGTCGCACTCTCCGCGAAGTACGAACTGCCGGCACTCGAAGACCCCAACCTCTCGATCTCCGCACAGGCCGCGCTCGAGCTCCCCACCGGCAACGCGCAATCGCTCGACGGCTCGGGCTCGATCGATGGCGGCCTGCAACTACTGGCCACGCGTGACTTCGGCCGCAGCCGCATCCACGCCTCCGCCGGCCTTCTCTTCCTCGGACGCAACGCTCCGCTCGGCCTCGCCTCGCAGATCGTCATCACCGACTCGATCGGCATCTCGCACCTCGTTACGGGACGAACCTCCGCCACGGTGCAGCTCACCATCTCGCAGAGCCCCTTCCGCGGAGTCGGTGCGCCCGAACTGGCGAGACGTTCGTACCAAATGACCGCTGGAATTCAGCACGCCTTCGGACAAAGCGTCACAGCCTACGCCGGCATCGTCGAGAACCTCATCACCTACCAGAACAGCGCCGATGCAGGATTGGTACTCGGCATCGCGCGACGATTCTGATTTATCGAACTGCTGACGCGAACGTATTGCAATCAGCGATGCGTCCTGAGTCGAAGCCGCGCTGAAACCATTCCGTCCGCTGCGCCGAAGATCCGTGCGTGAACGAATCCGGATTCACGCGCTTGCCCGCCATCCGTTGCAAGCGATCGTCACCCACCGCCGCTGCGGCACGCAACCCTTCCTCCACATCGCCCGCCTCGAGCAGATTGCGCTTTTGCGTGGAGTGCGCCCAGATACCGGCGAAACAATCGGCCTGTAACTCGAACCGCACCGAGTACTGCCTGGCGTGCGGCGGATCGTCCTCCATCGCCTGGCGCGTCCGCTCTTCGATCCCGATGATCCTCTGCACATGATGACCGATCTCGTGGGCGATCACGTACGCCTGCGCGAAATCGCCCGAGGCACCGAAACGCTGTCGCAGCTCATCGTAGAAAGCCAGATCGATGTAGACCTTCTCATCCTCGGGGCAATAGAAAGGTCCCGACGCCGCCCGCGCATATCCGCACGATGACGGAGTGGCATCGCGGAAGAGAACCAGTGTCGCGTGGCGATACGACGCGTTTCCCTGCTGCGGCAGGATCGTCTCCCACGTCCCCTGCGTGTCGTTCAGCACGAACTTCACGAACTCGGCTTCCTTGTGCTCCTCGGGCGACTCCTGCACGGGCCGCGATTCGGAAGGCCCCGAAACCTGCTGCCCTTGGCCTGTATCAAGGAGCGCGAAGAAATTCTTGTGGAAGAGAAGGCTGAGGACGAGAAGGATGATCGCCCCACCGCACCCGATCGGCGCGCCCCCGATCCCAAATCCGCTCGACCCGCGCCGGTCTTCAACGTCGTTGCTGCTTCCGCCCGGTAGCCATCGCATACGAGCGGGGACAAGAGCATGTTAAGGGCCAACATGCCGCGCGGAGCACCACCGCCACCGGGGACTCCCCAACCCCCCGTTGCCCTCCACCCCGCCCATCCCTATAATCGCCCCGCTTCCCGGAATTCTCCTCGGGGACACCGCCGTTAGCAGCGATACTTTCCAACATCGTGGGGCTGTAGCTCAGTTGGGAGAGCGCCTGAATCGCACTCAGGAGGTCATCGGTTCGATCCCGTTCAGCTCCACCACCTCCAACGATCTCCCCAGCAATCTAGGCAGCGCACTTCCAAACGCCACACGGCCGTTTTCGGTCGAAGTGTCGATTCTTTCTGGCCGATGCTTCCTTCCTGGTCAATGCCTTACGCGAATGCCTCACGACTTGGGTCGAGCGGTCTGTGCATAGGCTGCGCTCATCGCTCGCTCAGTCCAGATGCCTTCTGTCCTGGAGTCGCTGTCGCAGTCCGACAGGGATGGCAGCGAAGGGGACGCTGATCAGGGCAGCTTGGTCGCCTTGCCAAGCGCCGCAGCTTTGGTCCAGCGCGGCACGGAGTGAAATCGACCGCAACGCAGTTCGCTCCGCAGGCCACTTCCCCTGACAAAAGCTGAACAACGAACGAGCGGAAGCCGTGTCTTTACCGTGCGGGTGACGGATCGCCATCCCAGGAGGTACTCATGACTAGTCGCCTTATCGCCATCGTCGCTGCAGTGCTGTCACATCTCTTCGCGGTTTCGCTCGATGCTCAAACCGCGCAGCAAACGCTCAGCCAACCGACCGCACAAACGAGGCAGCAGCTAACGAAAGCGTTGCAGGACTATCGGGAGAAAAAGGACCTTCATCGTGAAGCCCTCACGCTCCTGCAATTGGGAATCGCAGAGGCGGGGCTCGGTAATATCGACGGCGCGCGAGGCAACCTGACCGAAGCGGTCAAGAAAATGCGCGCTCAGAACGACTCAATGGGGGCATGGCTGGCGCTCATCGCTGCGTCCCAGCTCGAAGTCGCACTGAGACGCTTCTCGGACGCGATTCCCCACCTCGAAAAGGCGCTGACCGTGATCAACGAGGCAAAGGCTTCAACTGCGCCGTTCAACCTCGATACGTTCACGGCCTTCGGCGCGGCCTCGGGATTTTCCTTTCAATTGCCCCAGGGAGTCGACGAATCCGTCATGGCCGCGATGAAGCCGTTGCTGATTCAGTTTTCTATCGAGCCTGTGACGCACGACCTGTATGGGAGCGTCTTGACGCAAGTCGGGCAGTTCGAAAAGGCGGAGGCGGAGCTGAAGGCGGCGGTGACCGGGTCGACCTACTCCCAGGGCATGTACGACTTCTCCATCGAATCGCACTTCGGCGATCTCCGTCTCCGGCAACAGCGCTACGACGAAGCGCGCGCCCACTACGTGAAGGCCCTGAACGCCTCGTCGAAGACAGCGCAGATTCCGATGGGCGGTCAGCAGATCAAGGCGGAGATCTACGACCGCCTGGCCCGCCTCGAGACGATCACAGGCCATCCCGAGGAAGCGAAGCGATGGGCCGAGAAGACTAGGGATCTCGCCAAAAGCCGCACAGAAAATCGGTAGTCCCGAATGAGCCGACGCGTCCGACGCTGTCTATCTACAAGTGAGGTGTCTCTTGCGACTTGCACCTGCGTTTGCGGTTTGTGCGGCACTGCTTGTCTCCAGACAGGCATTCGCGGACGATCCGCTCGCCGGCGTCGGGGAGCTGATCATGAGCGGCCGCGCGGGCGAGGCGCGCACACGTCTCACCAGCGCGCGCAGCGCCTTCGTCGCGGATGGAGATCGTACCGGCGAAGCCGTCACTGATCTCCTCCTCGGCCTTGCGGAGGCGGCGCTGGGCGACTTAGGCGCAGCGCGCTCGAGCCTCGACCGGGCCACATCGGCCTTCACCGCAATCGATGAGCATTTCGGCGCGTGGCTCTCGCTGGCGACACTGGCCCAGCTCGAGACTCGCAGCGGGCGGGCGCGGGAAGCGATCGCGCTGCACGAGAGAGCGCTCCAGTCGCTCGATGCCGCAGGCGATCCCCGAGCTCACTTCTCACCGCGAACGATCGAGGCACTCGGACTCGTGTTCGGCGCGCCGCCGGACCAGACTCGAATTCTCGCTGGCGCACCGGGGGCGAGGAAGACGCTCATGCTTCCTCTCGCCGGAGGAGTGAGCCGAATTGCATACGGCCAAGCTCTGCTCGAAGCCGGTGAGCTGGAGAAAGCGGAGGAGCAACTCACGCAGGCAGCGACAAATGCGATGGTCGGCGGTGTGCTTGAAGGACTGCTTGCCACGCCGATGGGCGATCTTCGGAAGCGCCAGTGGCGGTTCGACGAAGCGCGACAGTATTACGAGAAGGCGCTGGTTTCGAGCGGGATGCCGTCAATGCTCATGCGTCAGTCATCGGCCGATATCGATCTCCTCGCGAAGCTCGCGGAGACCGACGTACTCACCGGGCGTGTCGACGAAGGGCTCGTGTGGAACGATCGGGAGCGCGCGCTCGCCCGCGGTTCCGAGCCGGCGCATGAGCCATGGATCGTGATCGAGCGCGGTTCTCTGCTCCAGAAGGCGGGACGTCTCCGCGACGCGGAGAAGGCATACGGCGAAGCACTCGTGATCGGCGAAAGACTTCACGACGTTCACAGCCTCGGTGCCGTTCACACGGAGCTCGGGTTGCTCCATTACTACGCCGGAAACTACGGAAAGGCGGCGGCCGCCTTTGCAGAAGCGATCAGGACCTTTCAAGAGCTGAAGGAAGGCAAAGGCGAGGCCTTGCTCTGGACGCTGCTGGCGGACGTCCACTTGGCGATCGACTCGCACGTCAGCGCCACCGAAGCCATCGCTCACGCCAAGGAGCTCGCGAAGACGAGCAACTTTGGGGCGGCCGGCGCTATTGCGGATTTTCTCGACTCGGCACTGAAGTGGAGACAGGGTGAGCGCGCCGACATGCGCACTGCTTTCGCCGCACTGCTGGCCGAGCGCGAAGCCAATGGGCTGGTGGCCAGCGACGAGGCGAAGAGATTCATGGCGGACATTGTCGCGATGAACGTCGGGATGGCGCCGCCTGAACCCGCGCGCATCTCCGGAGACGGCGTAGAACTGCTCCGGCCGATGGCTCTACTGATGAGAGGAGTTCCCCTTGCCTTACACGGTGACTACGAGGGGGCGCGTGCGATCTGGAGCAAAGCGACGGAGCTCTTCGACAGCCGCGACGTTCATGCGGTCTTTGAGGGATTGATCGCCACGTCGTACTGGCGCGAGGGAAAAGTCGACGACGCGATCCGCCACTTCAGGAAGTCGACGGAGACGATCGAGTCCGTCGCGACGGGCGTTCCTGTCGAGGAGATGCTGACCAGTTACCTCGGCAGTGGGCGGCATCAGTTCTACGAGATGCTCATCGAGCTGCTCATCCGTGATGGACGTACCGGCGAGGCCCTCGAGCAAACCGAACGTGCGCGTGCCCGCGCTTTTCTACAGATGATCGGCAACCGGCGCGTGGGCAACCGCGGCGCCGATCCGAGCCTGGTCCGCGAGGCAGACATTCAGCGACGGCGCATCGCTGCCATGGATCAGTCGGTCCGAACGGCCGCCTCCAAGGAGGACGCGACGCTCACGAAGCGCGAGCTCGTCGCTGCGCGCCACGAATACGAGGCGTTGATGGTCCGGGTGAAGGTCTCCAATCCCGAATATGCGGCGCTCATGTCCATCGAGACGCTGCCTGTCGATGTCATCCAGAGTGAGCTTCCCGACGGGACGACGATGATCGACTACTTCGTTTCCAGCAATGGCGTGCATGCGTGGATCATCGACCGCGCAACCCTGAATCACGTTCGGCTGCCGATCGATGCGACCGAGTTGCGCCGTCTCACGGATTGGGCAAGGCAATTCAGCCGGGGCGAAGATGATCTGGAACCTCGCGGAGTGAGGCTGGTGGCGGGCTCCTCCGGCGACGCCGCGACCGCCGATGAAGCGTACGCCATGCTCATCGCGCCGCTGCGCGCGAAGATCCGCCATCAACGCCTCGTGATCGTGCCCCACCGCGAGCTGCACTACGTTCCTTTCGCCGCCTTGCACGATGCGGAGCGCAATCGCTATCTCATCGAGGATTACACGATTGTTTACGCACCAAGCGCGACCGCGTGGCGATTCCTGCGACGCCCCAAGCCACCTGTTTCGAGTCGAGCTCTGGTCCTCGGCGATCCCGCCGGGTCGATAGGCTCGCTGGATGGCGCCGCGCGCGAGGCCACGCTGGTAGCCGGCCGGCTCGGCACCACGGCGCTCCTCCATGCAGACGCTTGCGAGCGCCTCATTCACGATCTCGACCCGAAAGTCGATCTGCTGCATATCGCCGCTCACGCGCGATACGACGGCGCCAATCCACTGTTCAGCTTTATCGCGCTCGCCCCGGAGGGGGAGGAGTACGACGGGAATCTCGATGCCCAGGAGATTCTCGCGGAAGTCGATCTGACGGGCGTAAACCTCGTGGTCGTCTCGGCGTGCAGCACGGCAGTCGGGAAACCGAGTGCCGGCGACGAAATCGTCGGCTTGACGCGAGCGCTTCTTTATGCAGGAACGCCCGGCGTGCTTTCGACGCTCTGGGAAATCGATGACGTCGCGACGACATCGCTGATGGACGCGTTCTACGAACGCTTCGTGTCGGGTCTTCCTGCCGCGGATGCACTGCGCGAGGCTCAATTGTCCATGCTGCGCGGCAACGTGTTCCGGTCGCCGAGGTTGTGGGCAGCATTCACTCTTCATGGCAATCCAGAGATAACCTGGCGGCCGAATGCGCCGTGAAACGTTACCTCCGTCTCTCAATTAACGAGCTGCCAAGGGTTGCCGAAACCGGAACATCAGGACGAGTAAGCCGCGGCGCCTACCGGCCTGAAACCGCGTGGCAGTGCATCTACGGCCTGATCTGAATGTCCCCGCCGTCCCTTGGCAGATCTTCGAGCTCATACAGTGCGAGGGGGAAGGCTTCACAATCGCCTTGTTCGCGTGGTTGCGAGCTGATGCCTCGGTCGTCTTCGCGCTCGGCATCGGTGGCAATCCAGGTCATGCCGACGCCCGGGTCGAATTTCAGCTCCGCGTCGCTTGGAACCCAGGTCGGCAACGTCGGGCGGTAGAGACCGAAGGTATAGCGGTCCGGGCCTTCGGCATTGTCCTCGACGGTGAGGAGCATGCGACGGCCGATGTAGCTCTGGACGTTCGAATCGCGGACCTGGCCTCCGACGACGGCCCGGTTGCGCTCGACTTTCATGCAGTCGACGTCAAGGCGAACCGAAAGAGTTGTCTCTCTGACTTCCGGCTCGCCGGCGCCATCGACGTCCTGATCCGGAAGGGCAAGCGGTTCCGTCAGCGCGAGATCTCCAGACGCTCTGCCGCCGGACAGGCCCCGGGCATTGAACTCGATGATGCGGACGCCCCTGTCGCTCTCGGCGCGGAGCGACCCTCCGACTGTCTGGGCGAAGCTTGCGGGGACGAGAGAAAACAACGCGAGTGTCAGGATGATGGACTTGGTGGTGCGAGCGGACGTTGTCATACGAGCTCCTTTTCGAAGACGTGCCGTGGATCTTCGTCAGGTTAGGCTCGCGTATCCGCGAAGTCGTGAGATCTCGATGAATTGCTCCTGAAAGAGCGATGAAGAAGTCCCCACTCCCCATAGACGGAGCGCGGGCCCGGCGGCCCGCGCTCCTGGCTTTTTGCCTACGGCGTCACTGTGAACGTGATCGTGTTGCTCCAGACCCCGTTCTGGTACACCTGCGAGGCGCTCGTCGTCGAGCCGGCGATGACCGTCGCGACCACCTGCGTGTCGCTCCAGCTCACGATCGTCGCGTATTTGTTCGCCAGCCACACCTTGCCGCTGCCCTGCGTCGTGCCGAAGCCGGTGCCGGTGAACGTCACCTGCGTGCCGACCGGGCCGCTCGTCGGCGAGATGCTCGTCAGCACCGGCGTGATCACCGTAAATGTGCCGTAGTTGGCCCACACACCGCCCTGCTGCACCTGCGCGGTGCCGGTGACGGATCCGGAGGCGACGGTGGCTACGATCTGCGTGTCGCTCCAACTCACGTAGCTGGCGGCGAGTTTGCTGCCGAGCCAAACGCTGCCCGAGCCCTGCGTCGATCCGAAGCCGGTTCCGGTGATGGTGATCGAGTCGCCTGCGCGCGCGGTGGTGGGCGAAACGTTGGTGATGACCGGAGTGATCACGGTGAAGGCGACGGAGTTGCCCCACACGCCGCTCTGCTTCACCTGTGCGCTGCCGCTCGTCGCACCCGAGGCCACCGTGGCCACGATCTGCGTATTGCTCCAGCTCACGTAGCTGCCGGCGAGCTTGCTGCCGAGCCACACCTGACCGGAGCCCTGCGTCGCGCCGAAATTCGTGCCGTTGATCGTGATCGAGTCGCCCGCGCGCGCCGTCGTCGGCGACACGCTGCTGATGCTCGGCGACGTGACGGTGAACGCGATCTGATTGCCCCAGACACCGCTCTGCTGCACCTGCGCGTTGCCGCTGATCGAGTTCGCCGCGACCGTGGCCACGATCTGCGTGTTGCTCCAGCTCACG
>Ga0307511_10003690_pt1 | contig 15656 bp, 10 predicted proteins | sample 13_EM_MG_FD_200266 | JGI IMG/M metagenome (GOLD analysis project Ga0307511, IMG submission 200266) | Populus trichocarpa ectomycorrhiza microbial communities from riparian zone in the Pacific Northwest, United States - 13_EM | ecosystem: Host-associated > Plants > Roots > Unclassified | place... | reverse complement strand
TAACATTGTTTTGGGCTTCTTGGTTGAGCCTAAATCTAGGATTTAACGAGTTGAGAATTTGGGACATTAACCTAGGTTTAGGAGATTCGTTTGGGTTTATTTTTTTTAAGCTCATGTTTTTTTTTTCAGTTTCATTCTTCAACATTTAATTTAATTAGAGATTGAGCTCTATTAAATTTTTTTATTTGTTTTCTATAGGAATTTTTAATAATTTTAAAAATAATTGGGGTAATCTCAGATCTTTTTATTTCTCATTCTTTGTTAAATCTAGTTGCTTTTTTTTAATTGAATAATTTTTTTTTCATTTTCAACTTTTAATATTTGATTGATTGAAATTGAGCTCTCTATTTTATTTCGATTTAGGTTCCATGGGGTTTTCACGGTCTCGTGCTCCGGATCGCGAGTTTCACAAGTTAACCATGTTTAGTCCAGGTCGATCCAGTGTGTTGCCGTCTCAATTATTTTTTAAAATAAATATATCATCAATTCAATATTTTAAAAGTGCATTGAGTTTTTTACTTTCAAATATTATTATATTTTTAAAGGTTAGAAAAAAATATCCAACTCACAACATATATAGTGGGGTGAAAATCTAGTTAAAGAGTTATTTGGTATTTTTAATAATTTGCTGTATATATATATCATCAATTAATTGCATAGGTCTCACTGTCTCAACTTAAGACATAGGTCTCACATGTCAAAAAAATAAAAAACTTCATTTTTTTTTAGGTTCATATATTCATTTGGTCCCTCAATTTTATATTTGATATATGTTAGTCTCAAGTAGCGTGGATTATATTTGCGCAACCACTTCAACTATGTTAATCCAAAAAAAAAAGAGCTATACTAGTATGGAAAAAAACTCAAAAATTAAGTTGTTTTTTTTTAAAAGTTTATGATAGAACTCCATTTGGCTTTTGGTCTGTTAAAACCAAACTTAATGGATGTTTTAAATTTTAAATGGATATTTCTGACTTGGTTCTTGGATGTTTTTATAATTTTGTAATCAAGCCCAGGGAAAAATTGTAATTGGATCCCTTGATTTTAGCGCCTTTTTCAATTTGATCCTTGGTTTCGGATTGTTTCAATCAAGTCCCTATTTGGCCATCAAACTTCAATAATTATGCAATTAAGCCCCTGATTTGACCAAATCAACTCTTTAAAATTATAATTAGACCCCAGAACTTTAATTTCTTTCAATAAAAACCTAAATTGACTTAAAAATCAATTTTTCTTACAATCAAACCCTCCATAAATTCAATTAAACCTTAGAAAAAATTTAATTGAGTCCATAAACATCTGATTTTGAACTTTTCTTCCTCAAACTGAATTTTCCTTGTCAATAAGGCTCTCACCAGTTACAAATATACTATTAAATTTCAATTCATGTATTTTCGAACCTCCTCAACCAATTTCTAGCCATTTTATGGGCGTTCCAGCATCCTTTTTTCACTCCTATTATTTTTTTGGATTCCTTCCAAATAATAATAATAATAATAATAATAATAATAATAATAATTATTATTATTATATATGTATTTTTTGTATTTTTTATTTTTTGTATGGGAACCCAAAAATGGGTAACAACATGAAAGGTTTTCGGACACTATATCCTTAATTTTATATACATAAAAATAAAAACATACAGGAAGAGAACGACATTGAATAGAGCTCTTTCGTTTTAAGGTCATTCTTTATCCGTGGATTGAATAGAGCTTTGTTCCTCTGAAGGTCATTCTCTATTATGGGATTTCCTAAGTGTATTAAGCTTAGTGCCATTATCCAAAGATTGAGAAATCCCTCCAGCATAACCAGAGAACGACATTAGTTTTACTCTAAAGGTGATCATAATGGTGATGTACTTTTTGTCACGGGCTCAAATTTTCATCTCAAAAACAAACCTAACGCGATAGTCTAGTTTCATTAGACTTAACCTTTCCCTCATCGATTTACTCGTGTTTGCCTAACAACTAAGTGTTTTCCTCACCAGGAGGTTTCCCACACTCTCTCCCGTTACGTAGACAAGTGAAATACACAAGTGACGATGCACAGAACCAAGCACACAAGATCTTACAAGAAAACACTCCCAACCTTTATTAGTCTCGTCAATAAAGGGTATACACAAGTCCGTTAGTGTGTGTGCTATGCACAAGTATTCTGTTTCAGAACATTGCATGCTACACACTTATGTACAACCATTTACATGGAATATTACATCAAAATTGTCTCCCAAGACATGGGCCATGTTTGGTCAGTTTGGCCTCCTAGAAAACTACCGAAAACTGCCCTAAACTGGTGCTTCTTCCATAGCCTGCCACCCAACAAGCCAAGTGTCCCTTCTGCCAACTTCCATACTGCCAGAATAGGTGTCTGCATGCCTTGGATTGTCCATTGTCCAAGTTAGGATTCCTGCTGAACACCAACCCATGTCCTGCCGAATCTTTGACGTACACTACTGCCGAATCTGCCCAATGCACACTACCACTGCCTATGCGTGCTATCATTCGTGCCAGTAGTGTATTTCATCCAGTCATGGACTATCCATCGTCCAGACCTATCATCAGCCCCTGCTGCTGATTTTGTCAACACTGTTGATCTCATTAGTGCTATCGAATTCGACACTGTCTCATTGTGTCATTCCAGCACTGTTTCGTCAAGCCTTGAACAATCCATCGTCCAAGTCCCCAACTCGCGTCAGCACACTGCTGCGTGCTGCTACGCATGCACGCTGCCGATTTTCGCTACTGATCTACTGTAATATCCCACATCGGCGTGTGAAAACTTGGGGAGGGTCTTATATGAGCATGTTCATCTTGACTAGTAAGACACGTTTTGGAGCCACGTGTGGCTCCCAAGAATAAATTCGTGAGGCCCGTGGGCCAAAGCGGACAATATCTTACTAGTGGGGTGAGGTGTTACATCTACCTTTTACCTCAAAATTGAAATCTTTCTGCAAAATGGTGTGCTTGTGAGAAAATAAAAGCAGTAGATGAAATGGTCCAAACTCCTGGCATCATCAGAAGAGTATTGAAAAACAAACAAGGCTTTGAAAGGAAACAAAAAAAAAAACATCGGAAGCTTCATTAATTTGAGGATGAAGCTCAGAACACTCTAAATGCAGCATGGAGCTGGCTACGCGGTGACTCAAGCAATATCCAACTGTAGATAACCTTGAAATTGATTTAGCATGAAGATATGCTACCAAGCACGACCCCACACCCATACATGGTCACACTCATGCCTGCATAACCCCGTAAAATATTTTATAGACTACTGTTGCAACCTGATTTAATGAGTACCGGTGAGAACGTGCATTAGAATTGAAGCCCAATAACAGGTTACTTTAAATGGAAAAAAGAGCATGAGTTGCGAAGTTTTAACCTCGAATATATAAAGTTCAGGTCCTGAAGCACAAGCATTACGTTTTGCTTACATTTTTAACTTTCGTCCTCCCACCTAGAGCTTGTTTGGCGTGTGAAATCTAGCAGGTATATGGCTGTTTATTTGATCATGAATGGTTAGGAATGAATGATAATGGCGATCCCTAAGGTCTTCTCCATGCGCATAATTAGATTGGAATGGCAGGACAGAATCAATCATTTCTCCGTTTACTTATCTTGAGCAATTGACAAGCAACATGTTCTGTTGTGGAAATTTTCAATGATGGCCACACCAATGCTCTCTAACTGACTAGCCTTCTGCCTAACCCTTTTACCAGGTAGTTGCTGCCCACTATAATCGTTGGTTTAACCAACCTTAAACCACCAAAGAAAGAAGGAAACCCTAGCACCGATTTTGACACTAGTAATCCAATCTGAGTAATTTTTTAGATTAGAATTGCTCCAAATTGCTTGCTGGTATTAGGCTTCATGTATATGTCTTGTTGGTCACTGATTTTTTAATGAAATTTTGTGTCCTTGATGGGGACGATTTGAAGCGTAACAAGTCTGACAAGCAAACTCACAGGAAAAGTTTCCTGACCAACTAGAATCAGACTAGCATGATTATTCTAATGGGTTTCCAACAACAACGGATACTTATTGGCTAAAAACAGATAAACAAACCTCGAATTCCTACACAGGAAGAACAATACAAAGTCAGACGAAAATAATCGAAAACTAATCGCAATCAATGAAGAGGTCATGAGAATCCAGTGGGATGAAAGGAGACAACGGCAGATGTTGCAGATTTATAGACAAACTCAAGAACATTGGTCCCAGAATTGTTGTTCTAAATCTAATTAAGAGTCCTTATTTCTTCTAGTTCCCACAATGAGATCAACGAAAAGATATTCATCTTCTCTCATGTCCTCAAAATTTTCTTTCTTATTATATGAAATTACATACCAATGCACATTAGAATTTTTTTCCCTTCTCAGCTAAACATTACAAGGCATTTCAAAAGAAGAAAAAAAAGAAAAAAGACAGTGTATATGTTACACTTTAAATTACCATCTGCTTCTGGAAGTTAACAAAATTCACCTAGTTTTTTTCACTGGAATTTCTATTGATGGACAAGAACTTACTGAACATCCTTTTTGGTCGTGTAGGAAGAGCACAGAAAGACTTGAACTTTGAAGTTCTCCTGAGCCCTTCTGATTGCAGATCACTTTCATCTAAATCATCTTCAGCCAATTTCATCCTTAGTGTTGAAACCTTAGATTTTGGTGATCTAAGGCCTGAAACACTCCATTGGTCATCTGCTGGAATGCTAGTAGTCGTGCTTAATGCAGTTGTTGGCCTTGAAGGATCGATATTGTGTGCAGCAAGTAGTGCTTTGATGTTGCTAGGCAGCTCGGTGACTTTGCCACTACCCATGGCTGCTCTAGCTTGCTCAAAAAAGAGAACTTGTACCACCACCCTCAGTGGGAGTAACTCATTCTGTGCGGCATGCATGCAGGCTTCAACAGATAGTTTCTTGCAGTCTAGGGTTCTGCACAGTCGTTTTCTTTCACTCTTGTTTAGGTCTGGATGTGCCTGATGTTCGTTCATGAAAATTGTCACCATGTGCCCATCTTGTGTTGGTAATTAAAATTGGCTAATTCTATAATACGTTAAGCAATTGACATACGGTAAGGGGGCTAATTTTGTGACCAGGTGAAATTCATATTTTGTCAAATATCAAAAGATGAACCCCTTCATTAGTCTTGGAGTGGCAATTCAATACATCAAAAGATTATTAACAATAATTCATGCTAAATTTGTCAGATCAGCCTAATCCTAACTGTCAAATACTTGTGAACTTGACACATCCAGAGGTCAAGAGAGTTGGTTATCTAACAGACAGTGGGGACCTACATCCTAGAATATGATAAAGAAACCTAGAAATCTAGCAGGAGGGTGAAATATGTCCTAACATTGAACTGCCATGAGAGTTATGGTTAATTTTGCTGACTAAAATACTATGAATTTGTAATTTTACCTTGAGATAAATGTCAATGGCCCTGTAGAGATCATCATGATCAAGCCTTGAGAAATCTGGAATGGCCTCAGCAAGTGCGATGAATTTTGAAAGAGGCAAATTCATATCTCGGGCAATCTCTTGAAGATAGCCATCCACAAGCTTTGCCACCTTCAACTTTGAGCTATGTGATGCTGAAGAAGACCTCCTGCTCTCTTGAAACGCCAAGACAATATTCTCTGCAGACCGCGACCTTCTCCTTTCAAACCCCAGCTTGGATCTCGGAGGGCTAGTGGGAGGACTCTGCCCTTGTAACATGAACTGCTCCAATATGGTGATGACTAAGTCTACATCATACACTGTACTGTTTGCATATGAGATAGAGGGTATTAACAGATCCCTAACTGTTGCTTCCTCCATTTGAAGTGCCACTCTTCTGGCCAATTCCATCTTTGAAGATGAGGAGGCATTAAGAATATTGGCTGCTTTCAAAAGTTTGAGAAGGAAACTGCAAGATACAGCACCTTTCTCAGCTGGGAGTAAGCTTACTATTGATTCTAGAAGCACCCTATGCTTTGAAGTTATCTCATTGGTTGAGTCTGAATCCGAGTCAGATGCTACTTGCTTATTAACATTTCTTTCTCTTGATATGTTAGGTAGCCATCGAGCTGCGTAAATTTTCAAGGCCTCCCCTATGAGACTAGATGGCATCTTTCCACCGGACTTGACTGCTATCATGGTTCTCCAATATAGGTCTATGCCTAATTCTGCCATATCTTCAGCCCACCACCCTTTGCTTGGCGGTTTATGTCTCTGGCTCTCTGCTCCGTTACAAGACTCATCATCTCTTTCCCTTCTAGAGTAAATGTGCGACAAACTCACCTTTGATGGATGAGTTAGGACTTTAGAGGCAATCGCTTCAATGCATCTGCTTGTTATTCCAAGGTCTTCTGACCACGAAGGAAATTCTTTGGTGCTCTGTAGAGTGACAATAGAATCTTTCCACCCATGAAGTATGCAGGAATTGAAGAAAACTTCAAGCTTGTATGTTAGGTTTCCCTTCTCTACATCCTCTGTCATCTGCAGGTATTCCGCAGCACATCTCACAGCAACTATGTTGAAGGCACTAAGAGTGATTGTAATACCATAACAGAACTTTGCGCAAAGTTCAAATGCCTCAACCCCACCAGGAAAATCAGGGAGTTGGACTATATGGTGTTGTGAGGTTTCAGGGGATTCAGAGCACAGTCTCTGTAGGCGCAAACACTTGGAAAGCAGAGGAAACTGCAAAAATCAGCATCAGGAATACTGAAATTATAATCCAGATGAATCGGAGGAATAGATGCCACGATCAATATCCTTTATTCCAAATCTTTTGTAAAAGAAAATGGACTTTACCTACCTTGTGAAGCAAATATCTACTCCCTTTCACTTGAACTATAAGGTCACTGGAAACTTCAGAGGAGACAGACCTGCATTGCGAAATTAAATTACTGACATCTTTCCTTCAGGATATACGTCATCTGACATTATCTGCAGCCTATTTAATGATTCATAAGTTTTTTACCTGACAGCCTGAGCAGTGTAGAACGTGTCCGGCCGGGATCCGAGTTTCATGAACTTCATGACTAATCCTTTTGATTTTCTTCTTGATTATGTGTTCATCAAATTGCTTTTTAAATATAGTTGAATCAGATAGACCTGACTTCTTCACTTCTTCACCAACGTAAGCTTCCCATTCAATGCATGAGAAGCCCCAAAAGGTCCCTTCTTCAGCAGCAAGCGAAAGATGATCTCAGAAGAAGACAGAACTCAATAAGACAACCTGCTTCCTGTACAAAGTTTCACTACTACTTAGGAAACCAGCAAGTTGTTATTCCAGGCAATCAAAACCTTTAATTTTCATCAATTCAAGAAGAGAGAGAGAGAGAGAGAGAGAGGAAACAGATAGAAATTCTTGGAGGAGAAGAGATATACTAGAATAAAGGAATGGATACCAAGAGCTTTTATTGTGGGTGTGATAACAATATCTGAGTGTTATATATATAGAATTACTTGCGAAAATCATCAATAATGAAGCAAACCCAGAAGATCAAACACTCCAATGTCCATGTCCCTTCCGTCAAATTCTATACCCCATATGATTTGGACATGCAAACAAAGAACCAAAGTGCTGCAATGCCGTCAAGCTCAATCACCCCTCAAACAAAAGCTTGGTAAAAAAATACCAAACCCAAGATTGTAGAATTAGAAATTAAGAGTAAGAATGTACATTAGTAGCTTTACTTTAACTAGAAGGAAGACACATGCTAATAAATAAAGAATGGAAGTAAAATATAAAGATTGCAACCTCAAATCTAAGGTTCTTCTTGATATGCTCAAACAAGTATAAACTGCCAATCACTCACAGCAAGACAGGACCTGAAATATGAAAATCTGTGAACTAAAGCACTGCTAATGTATTTTTTGTTTTGTTTTTGTAACTAGGACTAGAATGTAGAGAGTTTGAGGCATATTTTCCATGGACATGCCAGCGAGCAATTAGAAAAGGCGATGCCCACGTGCTTATCGTGCACCCACTAGTGCCCCTCGCTCTCATCATTGCCACAACATTTTTTTTTTACTGTACCTCCTCTTTGATTATTTTAGTCAAACACTATTTTAGACGCAGCATCGTCCGCCTCTCAAATTCCTTTTTTAATACCCAAAAAGGGAATTATTCCAAAAATAAAAGAAAAGAAAAGGAGCAATTAAAATGAATTGTGCTTACATTTTTCATATAAGAGCCAACGAAAACAGGGGCGGGGGTTTTTGCTAAAAGAAAAAAAAAAGATTATGTTCATCACTATCAGTGTTGGGATTAACCATTTTCTCTTCTGTTGGGATTAATTTTTGCATTAAATCATTCATGCCATGATTGGGACATCCATAAGAAAATAATTCCATACAATCCAAAGACAAATGCCCTTTTATTTCTAATTTTGAACATTTTTCTAGCATTTATTATGGTCCATGACCATGAAAGATCTGTATATCATTGGTGAAATGAAGAAACAAAACGTTTTTACTTCATGTATGCAGAGTTATGTTAATGCTACGAGGCGAGGGAAGGCCTTCCGGGTCGTCAAGGTTTCATAAATGAAACGCGAAAATGTTGTCTTTGTGCAGCTAAGGGTCATTTTCAAACCAGTCGTGCATTGGATTCTAACAGGTTTCCATTTCTTCCTTCCCACCTTTCTTTTATGTTTTGAGTACTCTGATTATTACAAGCGCTGATATTTATGGGAATATGGGCCATCCATAGTTGATTGATCTACAAGCCTACGAATGATGATCAGCATATGATGTTATTAGCATGTAAGACTTCAACACTTGCACTGGTTTGTGTTTCGCAATGTAGTTTCGATGTTGCGGTTAAAAAAAAAGAAAAAGTTATAAATTATAGTTTTTTTTTTAAATTAAGATAAAACTATGATAGTGTTTATTAATTAATCAAATATTTTTAAATATACCAACATGCAAAAATTAATGGAGGGACCTTAGTGCAAGTCAATGCAGCAGAAGTAGTGATATTGTTTATCTAAAGTTAGCGACCTATTTGAGAAATGGGTTAGATTCTAATCACCCCATCAATTCTTGGCTAGGCTATGTATAGGCATTAGCAGCATGACTTCGTGAGCTAAGCTAATTAACCTTGATTTCCAGCTAAACTGGTGTACTTGCAATGCTAATCCATGAAATTAATGGAGGGATTTCTTTTCTTTTTTTTATTGACTTTATTGTCTTACAATGAGGAGATGGGCATCATCAGTGTTTGAAAATTATAAAAGCAAAAGTAAAATATAGAGAGCAAATCTAGTCTCCTAAGCACTGCTACACAAAGCTGATTGATTATAAGACGATCTTCGCAAAGATAATCTAGAATCCTTATCTTTTTTTTAAAAAGCTCACTTGGACAAGAATATCTCTCATCTTGGAATTGCGCACCTAATTTTTTTAAAAAAATGGAAAAGGAAAGAGGGAATACACACACCTAGGAATCCCAGTAAGCACATTTTCCTCGGACCTTGATTCAATTGCTGGAAGGGTGTCGACTTTTGCATACCGTCCAAGTCTTCTCTGGTCCTTCCCTCCTTTTCTTTTGGCATTGAGACAATATATAAGTTAGTTAAGTTATGGTCTTGGAGAAATGGACGTGTCATATAATGGTAGTGTCTTAAAAATTGTCTACAAGATGTAACACAAAATTTGGGCAGGATGGCTAGGGAAATAGGACTCGAATCTGTGCTGGCTTAATCAGTGTCTGCAAGAGGCCTTTGTGAAGCGGAAATCTTGATATTTCATAAGGGAGTGAAGGGTGAAGTTTTGGAATTATGTGGCGTTGGATACAGTAAGAAGGCAGTGGGCATAAATTGATGTCAACCCATCGTGACAAACGGGGTGATTCACAAATGCTGCCTGTAATGGTCCTTCTCCGTGCTGCCCAACGGGGTGGCCAGCCGACAGTGGTCTCTTTTATGGGACCCAGCCTCGGGCCCATGATTCTTTTTTTCCACCTCGGTGGACCCCCCTTGCCTCTTGAATACAGGTCGGGACACTTTACAGTTTGCATCCAGATTTGACCTTAGGCCCGTCTCAAGTCTCCACCAAGCTAATTATTTTCACCTTCCATTAGAGAAAATTGGTGTCTTGACTGAGATTACATGCGTTTGATCAATAGTAGTAAGAGTTTTTTCCACCCACTCAAAAGATCCAAGTAAAAATCGATAAAAGAAATGGAGGAAATAAATTTGTTAATACTTCTTGATGAGTTTTTACCAAAATGTTTAGAAATAAAATTGATGTGTTGAATAATTATGTGACTTCCTAATTCAAACAATCTGATTCATTCTTTATGTTCATGGTATTTTGTGACTTGATATGGAAAGTCTAGAGGGTTGGTAAGTGGTAGGAGGTGATGTCTGCTAAGTCAGGTGACCGGTAGCTGTGCTAGTAGCAGGTGGTGCCTAATAAGTCAAGGTGACCGATAGCTATGGTAATAACAAGTGGAGGTGCCTGGTAAGTCACGTGACCGGTAGCTATGGTAGTAACAAGTGTTAGTGCCTAGTAAGCCACGTGACCGGTACCTGGTGTTTGCAAAAGGTCTTCTTTGATGGACGTGGGGACTCTCCGGTGGTAAAGTCAATAACTTTGTAGGAGAGAAAGTGCAATGATATTTTAGAGAGGTAGACTCTGAAAATATGTATACTAAAAATATTGAGAATAAAGAGACTGTGAACCTTTGACTTGAAGGATTCATGGTGTATTTATAGCCCATGAATCTTATCCTTTTGTAGAGAGGAGAGGCCGAAGTGTAATTTTACTTTTGTGATATTTTGAGTTATATTCTACTCAAAATAATATGTATTTGATCAATATAAAATACTGAGGGACTCGTGTAGGGTCTGAGAAAAATTCCATGGCGACACCCAGTGCATTGCATGGGCATACATGTACTGGCAAACACCTAGTGCACTGTATGGTGCCCATGCACCTATGTAGGGAGCATGGGCTTGGGCTACCATGCCCAAGCCCAAGTTCCTTGGGTGTTTTTTTTAAGCTTTTTCCATTTTTAGAGGATTTCTTTAGGTTTATTTTGGGGGATTTTTCAAGTCCATTTTATTTGGATCCATCAATAGCTCCCTATGTTTTTATGGTATCAATTCATAAATACTTATAAAAATACTCGGTTACCATTATGAGTTCGTTGAATTTCCTTCATATAAGAAGAGAGGTTAAAACCATAGGTAATAAACCAGAGAGCTTGTGTATAAGAGTGTGCACCATGTTTGAAAAAAATTATAAGTATATAAAGGGGAACCATGAATATAAAAGAGGTCATGAGAAATTTAGATTCCATATTTAGAATATTTTTTTCAGAGGTTATGGGAAATTTATGGAGAAAAACCTCATACTTCGAAAAATTTCTAAGTGGCTGGTGGAAACCCATAGAGGATGATCCTATACTTAGAAAATATTCTAAAGGGCTGAGGGTGACCCCTGGCGACGTCCATATTTAGAAAATTTTCTAAAGTGCCAAGGGGTACCCAAAAAGGATGATCCCTGGTGATACCCATATTTAGAAATATTTTTAAAGGATGAAGGGAACATATATATGAAGGGTGGTTTTGTTGCACTAGGAAAACAAATTCATTCTTTGGAGAGTGGTCGCACTGAGTGTGAGAGGTATGTGATCTTTTTAGGATGAAATGAGGCATGAAAGCCTTCAATTAAAGAAAGATCTCACTAAAAAGTAGGAGGTCTGTAGCTTTAGAAGGTCTGTAACCTTATTTGTGAATGTGTGAAGGCTTGGGAGCCCCTCATTGAAGAATGGTTAATAATGCGTGAGAGATATATGATCTTTTTATAATGACATGAGACATGAGAGCCCCTATTACAAAGTGGTGCTAGTCTAAGACTGCATTGAACAATGGGGATCTAAGATCAACCCATGAAAAATTGGTGAGAGGCTCTTTGACATCACTTGGAAAATATATCATTCTGATACTACAATGCAGAGTGGGGGATCCTAGATCAACCCCTCACAAATTAGTGAAAGACCCTTTGGCATCATCTGTAAAATGTGCCAATTTAAGACTAGATTGGAGAGTAGGGGATCTGAGATCAACCCATCATGAATTGGTGAGAGGCTTTTTGGCATCACCTAGAGAATATGCCAATTCAAGACTGCACTTGAGAATAGAGGATCCGAGATCAACTTCTGATGATTGTGGGGATATTGCTCTAGGGAGACCAAGTTAATTCCTTTTAGTGAGAGTGGTCAGAAGCCCCCATTAGAGATTTATAGTTAGGGAATGTATGTTAGAGATATATTATTTTTATATCAAAAATAAACTTACATTTCTTTTGAGGATCATGCATCCTAAGGTTGTTTGAGTGATAGGTACAATAAAGGTTCTTAGGAGTAACATATATTAGAGGTGGCACTAAGGTGTTTTCTTTGACAACCTTGATAACTTCAAATGAGTGATCCTTAAGACACACCAAATGACCATAGGTTGATCCCTCGGGGTTCTTCTTCGAGCTTTCATTCCTACTAGGAGAATGATTTCACTTGAAAGGTCCTTGGTTATCCATGTAATAAAAAGGGGGCCCATGTCATAACAAATTCGCCTATTCTATCCGTATATGATTTTGTATGACTTATCTCACTTTGAGCAAACTACTATCTAGTAAACATAAAGTTTTCTCTAGAGGGCATATTCTATTACCTCTCTTATCAAGGCCTTTAAAGCTATTGACTTAAACAATTCTTTCACATTGAGTTTCTCTGTATTGAACATTTTCAAATATGCATGTATAGACTTGCCCTCTTGTTGGGTAACGCCAAATAGTTCTATAGAGCTTAACACATAAGTCATTGAACCCATCAATGGATCTTGGCTCCAAATTAATGTACTATACACGCGGAGACCCTCATAAGGTTGTGAGAAAGATTTTGCACATTGTGGCATTGTCCTGGATGACCAACTGTAAGCAACTAAGTACGTTTTATACATGCTCCCTTGGGTGGGCCAGGTCATTATAGTTATCCAGACACATTTTTTAAAAAATATAGTCCATAGAGAGTCGATTGTTCAATACTCATTTGGACAAAGGAGAACCCTTCCACTGATAAAGGTTATAGTCATTCTCCTGGGTATGCTCATGTATACATGTTCCCTTGGGTGGGCTGGGCCATTATAGTTATCTAGACTCATTTTTATGAAAATGTAATCCATAGAGAATCAATTGTTCAATACTTATTTGGATAAGGGAGAACCCTTCCACTGATGAGGGTTGTAATCATTCTCATGGGTATGCTCATGTATTGATCTTCTCTTAGTCCTTTTGTCTAATAGGCTCTTGGGAGCCCAAAAAGTTTGACATGCAACAATGGTTACAGTAACCGATGTCCATCTCACGGTAGCTAGGGGGAGGAAGTTCGAAGTACCAATTTTGTACATGAGTATCGCAATGGTATAAGCGACCCCTTAGTGGACTCTCAAGATTGTCATTATGTTTAGTCTCCCTTGAGTAGTGTAATTGTCTATGGGCGCTTAGTGCGGCTGATGGATATGGCATCGGGGTGTTGTATATTATTAAAGGTGTTAAGATTTGTAGGGGTGGTAATGTCTGATTTTAACCTTGGGTTGCCAACATGGTCTGAGTGAGGAGTTGCACCTGATTGGTGAGTTGTTGAAAGTCTAGCTGGGTAGAAATGTTCGTGGTAACGGGTAGATTTGTCCTGTGTCCTGACTCATGTGTGTCTTGGTTGTGTGCCAAAACAAGTTTTAGAAACTTGTGGTTTTTTTTATCAGTTCCCACAGATGGTGGCAATTGATGAGTCCTAAAATCCAAGATGTTTAGGAATAAGGCTGATGTGTTGGATAATTGGTTGATCTCGTAGTTCAAGTAATCTGATTCATTCTCCATAGTTAAGGTATCTGATGACTTTATATAGAAAGCTTAGATGATTGGTAAGTGGTAGCGGGTGATGCTTGGTAAGCCAGATGACCGGTAACTATGGTAGTAGCATGTGATGCCCGGTAAGCCAGGTGACCGATAGTTGTGGTAGTAGCATGTGAAGCCCGGTAAGCCAGATGACCGATAACTATGGTAGTAGCATGTGATGCCCGGTAAGCCAGGTGACCGATAGTTGTGGTAGTAGCAGGTGATGTCTGATAAGCCGGTGACCAGTACCTGTGGTAGTAGCAAGTGATGTCTAGTAAGTCAATGTGATTGGTAGCACGTGATGCTTGTAAGCCAGGTGACCGGTAGCTGTGGTAGTAGTAGGTGGTACTTGGTAAGCTAAGTGATCGGTACCTGGTACCTGCAAAAGGTCCTCTTTGATGGACATATGGACTATTGAATGGTAAAGTAAGTAACTTTATATAAAGAGAAAATGCAATGATATTTTAGAGAGATAGACTCTGAAAATATGTATGCTTAAAATATTGAGAATAAAGAGATTGTGAACCTTTAACTTGAAGAATTCATGATGTAATTATATCTTATGAATCTTATCCTTTTGTGAAGAGAAGTGACCAAAAGTTAATTTTACTCTTGTGATATTTTGAGTTATATTCTACTCAAAATAATATATATTGGATCAATATAAAATACTGAAAAACCCACGTGGAGTCCAAAATAAATTCCCTTGCAAGTATTAGAATAAAAAAATATAACTTATTAGAGATAGCAAGACAAATTATTGCACTAAGAATATGCTGACAATGGGACCTATCATAGTGAAAGACTATTAGAGTCGAAATATCTTCTGCCATGGCCTGCCATAATGGAATTCTTCTTCCCATTTGAAATTGAAAGGTATATGTATTAAAAAAATACATGTTAAAGATGACGAAATTAACTAACTCAAAGCAATCACAATCTAAAGACGAAAGGACACAATTGTAAATTAGATGGGCTAAAAATGCCGGTTGGACCGTGGTTGGAGCTCATACATTATGATTTAAATGAATTTATCATTTGATATCATTGTTTGTATTCTTTTCTATGGGTTTTTCAAATTAAACCTGGATTGAATTTTTAGAGTTTTTAATGATTTTAATACAAGAATGCCAATAAAATTGAAAAGCATTTAAAAAGAAAAGGAAGTGTCTATTCTTTACCATTTCAAACGATAAACATTTTGTAAAATCAATTACAACCATGTTAGCAAAAAGACATTGTACGTACGTAAGGATATATAGAGTAAGAAGATGTCTTTTCCTAGGGCTACACAGGATACCTTATGATCACTATATATATATATCTGTCTCGCATGTTTAGAGATGGGAATTTTGTGCGTATTAGGGCATGCATTTATAGCACATATATACAGTTTAACGGCACACAAACCCCACAGCTAGGCTACGCCAAATGGGTCGATCCTGCATGCTTGTTATGTTCTGTGAACTGTATCTTTCACATTTACTGGGGACCTCAAACCTCCCCACGAACGATCAGTACCACTGGCCATGAACGATTCAGAACTCACTTTCAGCTTTCCAATGTGGTACCCCTTCTCATTTATTCATACATCTTGTGGGGTCTTTGTGTTGCCTAATAAGTCTAAACTTTGAAAAAAAAAAAAAAAAACCTAGATAAATGGACACGCTATGCTTTAGAAACAAATATCAAAACATGCAGATATTTTTTAAAAAAAATATAAGATCTTGATCATTGAATTGGATGAGGTTAATAAAATTGAT
>Ga0307511_10003689_pt1 | contig 15658 bp, 5 predicted proteins | sample 13_EM_MG_FD_200266 | JGI IMG/M metagenome (GOLD analysis project Ga0307511, IMG submission 200266) | Populus trichocarpa ectomycorrhiza microbial communities from riparian zone in the Pacific Northwest, United States - 13_EM | ecosystem: Host-associated > Plants > Roots > Unclassified | place... | reverse complement strand
GTAGCGAATACTGCGCTAGCGGTGCCGCCCAGGGAAACGCTATCGCTGCCCAGAGCGGTGACGGTCGCCGTGCCACTCAAGGTGTCGGCAAGCGTTGCGTCGTAGACCTTGTTGGTGGCCGCGAGTCCACTGATAGCGAGGCTCGCAGCCGTGATGTTTGCGGTCAGGCCCGTGGGCTGCGCCAGCGTGTAGTTGCTCGCGTCGGCGCCACTCAGGGTATAGCCGCTCACCGTGACCGCCTTGCCGGTCCCGACGTTCTTGGATCCGAACACCGCTGTACCGGTGCCACCCAAGGAGACGCTGTCGCTGCCCAGAGCGCTGACCGTCGCCGTGCCACTCAAGGTGTCCGCAAGCGTTGCATCGTAGACTTTGTTGCTGGCGGTAAGGCCGCTGATAGCGAGGCTCGCCGGGGTGATATTTGCCGTCAGCCCTGTGGGTTGCACCAGCGTGTAGTTGCTGGCGTCTGCACCACTCAACGTATACCCGCTGACTGTAACAGCCCTGCCGGTCCCGACGTTCTTGGATCCGAACACCGCTGTACCGGTGCCACCCAAGGCGACGCTATCGCTGCCCAGTGCACTGACGCTCGCGGTGCCACTCAAGGTGTCGGCAAGCGTTGCGTCGTAGACTTTGTTGGTGGCGGTGAGCCCGGAAATGGCAAGGCTCGCAGCCGTGATGTTCGCCGTCAGCCCCGTGGGCTGCAACAGCGTGTAATTGCTCGCGTCGGTACCACTCAAGGTGTAGCCGCTGACCGTGACTGCCCTACCGGTCCCGACGTTCTTGGAGGCGAATACCGCTGTACCGCTGCCGCCCAAGGAAACGACGTCGCCACCAAAAGCGCTGACGGTTGCCGTGCCACTCAAGGTGTCGGTAACCGTTGCATCGTAGACTTTGTTGTTGGCCGTGAGACCAGTAACATTGAGGCTCGCGGGGGTGATGTTAGCCGCCACGCCGATCGGTTGCACCAGCGTGTAGTTGCTGGCGTCGGCGCCACTCAAGGTATACCCGCTGACCGTGACTACCCTGCCGGTCCCGACGTTCTTGGAGGCGAATACGGCTGTACCGGTGCCGCCCAAGGAAACGCTATCGCCGCCAAATGCGCTGACGGTCGCGGTACCACTCAACGTCGCGGTAACCGTCGCATCGTAGACTTTGTTGTTAGCCGTGAGACCGGTGACACTGAGGCTCGCGGCGGTGATGTTCGCCGTCAACCCTGTGGGCTGTACCAGCGTGTAGTTGCTGGCGTCGGCACCACTCAAGGTATACCCGCTGACCGTGACCGTCCTGCCGGTCCCGACGTTCTTGGATGCGAATACCGCTGTACCGGTGCCGCCCAAGGAAACACTGTCGCTCCCAAGAGCACTGACGGTCGCCGTGCCACTCAAGGTGTCGGCAAGCGTTGCATCGTAGACTTTGTTGTTGGCCGTGAGGCCACTGATAGCGAGGCTCGCGGCGGTGATGTTCGCCGTCAGCCCCGTGGGCTGTACCAGCGTGTAGTTGCCGGCGTCGGCGCCACTCAGGGTATAGCCACTGACGGTGACCGCTCTGCCGGTCCCGACGTTCTTGGAGGCGAATACCGCTGTGCCGGTGCCGCCCAAGGAAACACTGTCGCCGCTGAAAGCGGTGACGCTCGCCGTACCACTCAAGGTGTCGGCAAGCGTTGCATCGTAGACCTTGTTGGTGGCGGTGAGCCCAGAAATGGCAAGACTCGCTGCCGTGATGTTCGCCGTCAACCCCGTAGGCTGCACCAGCGCGTAGTTGCTGGCGTCGGCACCACTCAATGTGTAGCCGCTAACCGTGACTGCCTTGCCGGCCCCGACGTTCTTGGAGCCGAATACCGCTGCACCGGTGCCGCCTAGGGACACGCTGTCACTGCCCAGAGCAGTGACCTTCGCCGTGCCGCTCAACGTGTCGGCAAGCGTCGCGTCATAGACTTTGTTGTTGGCCGTGAGGCCACTGATAGCGAGGCTCGCAGCCGTGACGTTTGCCGTCAGCCCCGTCGGTTGCACCAACGTGTAGTTGCTGGCGTCGGCACCACTCAAGGTGTAGCCGCTAACCGTAACTGCCTTGCCGGTCCCGACGTTCTTGGAGGCGAATACCGCTGTGCCGGTGCCGCCCAAGGAAACACTGTCGCCGCTGAAAGCGGTGACGCTCGCCGTGCCACTCAAGGTGTCGGCAAGCGTTGCATCGTAGACCTTGTTGGTGGCGGTGAGCCCAGAAATGGCAAGGCTCGCTGCCGTGATGTTCGCGGTCAGCCCCGTAGGCTGCACCAGCGTGTAGTTGCTCGCGTCCGCCCCGGTCAGGGTATAGCCACTGACCGTAACCGCCTTGCCTGTCCCGACGTTCTTGGATGCAAACACTCCGGTGCCAGTGCCACTCAGAGTTACACTATCGGACCCCAATGCGCTGACTTTCGCAGTACCGCTCAGAATATCTGCCAGCGTCGCGTCATACACCTTGTTGGCTGCGGTAACCCCCGTCACCACGAGACTGGCAGGTGTTATGCTCGCCGTCAGCCCAACCGGCTCCACCAGACTATAATTGCTCGCGGCGGCTCCGCTGATCGTGTAGCCGGTGACAGTAACAGACTTGCCACTACCGACGCTCTTTGATGCAAACACTCCAGTGCCGGTGCCACTCAGGGTTACACTGTCCGACCCTAACGGGGTGACTTTAGCGGTGCCGCTCAATATCGCAGCCACCGTACTGTCATAGACTTTGTTGGCGGCCGTAATGCCGGTGATAGTGAGATTGGCTGGCGTTATCGTCAGCTGCCCCGATACAAACGTGATGGCATAGCCTTGCTGACTCGAGGAGTACAGGCCACCGGGTGCTATCGAGTAGGTGCCGACGTTGACCGCGCTCGCGGCAGTGCCACCGAACGTGATCGTACCGGATAGTCCGCTGCAACTTCCGATCGAGCAAGTGTAGGTGTCGGAACCGTTCCAGGCAGCACTGGTGTAAGTTGCACTGGCGTTGTTGGCAGTGACGGTGACGGGCTTCAGGAAGCCTTTGAGGAGTGGATACGTAGATCCACTGTACATCTGCCACACACTGCTAAAGTCCCACGCAGGATTGACGCTGCCGTTGGCCGTCGTCGCCGACGTGAAATCCGCCTGGGCCTGCATCTGCGCGGTGGTCATGCCCGTGCCGCCGGCACTGGTTGTCCACCCGGACGTCGTCTTGTCCCAGAAACTATTGGTGACCGTGCCGCCGGTCTCATTCTGTCCCAACAAGCCGCCGACGGTCGAGGTGGTGGCAGTGACAGTGACGGTGCCTGTGGAATAGCTACTGTTTATCGCGCCGCTGTTGTCCCCTACGAGCCCACCCATTTGCGCGCTGCCCCCGCCGACGCTGCCGGTGGCATAGCTATTGGTGACCGTGCCGAGGTTCTGCCCGACGAGCCCGCCAAGCATCTTGTTGACGCCGGTGACCGTCCCGGTCGCATAGCTGCTCGAGATGATGCCGCCGCTGTTGTTGATTCCAACCAGCCCGCCGGCGATCTTGTTGAGGCTGCTCACGGCGCCGGTAGCATAGCTTCCGGTTATGGTGCCACTGTTTTGGCCTATCAGCCCCCCGAGATAGTGCTGGTCATTGACTGAGGCGCTGGCCCAGCTATCGAGAACCGCGCCCTGGTTGAATCCCACCAGCGGACCAACATAGTCGTTTCCCACCACAGTGCCGCCACTGAGCCCCACGTCCCGTATGACGGAAGCGGTGCCCGTAACTCCAAAGAGACCGATATCGTTGTTGTTCTTGTAGTTGACGGTCAGATTGGAGATGACATGGCCGAGCCCGGCAAATTGCCCTGTAAAGGCCGTCGTCGTGTTGCCGATAGGCATGAGGCCAGTCAGGCCCTGGTTGGCGGTCCAACCGCTGGTAGCGGACGCATCAATGTCGCTGCCCAACGCATAGCGGCCGGACAAATTGTTATTTATGCCCTGCAGCGTGGTGCTCGTGGTGTCGTTCTGAACCCCCAGGCTGTGGATCACGGTGTAGGTCTGGCCACCGATACTGAGGCTTGGGTTGGTACCTGAGAGGGTGACTTTGCCGCCAGCGTTGACGTAGTAGTTGGCTCCGGATCCGTAATTGAGCGCCAGGCCTGCGGTGTTGCCGGTCGCGGTGATGGTGTTGTTGATCTGGATGTTGCGCACCGCAGTCAACGTAAGAGTGGTATTTGCGCTCCAACTGACCGCATCGTTGACAAAAATGTCCCCGTTACCGGACACCGCCCCGCTGCTGCTGGCCAGCGTGACGCCTGTGGTCGCGAGTTCGCTGCTGAGCGTGGCTCCGGTGATATCGCCGCCGGACGAGGCGACCGTGAAATCTGTCGGGTCCACCAGCCACGTGCCCGTCTTGCCGGTAGTCGCCGCGGTGGTGACGCGTGCGTCGGCGGCTACTTTGACCTGCGCTGCCGAGGTTTCGATTGCGCCGCCATCGCCGCCATGGGGGGCCGACGCATCGAGTGTTCCGCCGACGTTTACCTGGCCGACCGACATATCCCCCAACAGACGGATCACGCCATCGTGATTGTCTACGGTCTGCGCCTCTATGATACCGGTGTTGTTGACGACGGCCTTGCTCACCGCGTCGGCCCCTTTGGCACTCAAGAACACCCGGCCGCCATCGGCCTGAATCAACTTATTGTTCTGCGCCAGTGCGTCCACCGCACCCTGGTCGATTGAGTAGGACAGCAGCGACCCATTGTTGAGTTGCAGAGTGACCTTGTTGCCGGCGGCCAGCAACACGGTACCGCTCGTGACCTTCATGCTGCCGTTGTTGCTGACGTTCGGTCCCACCAAGGCCAGGTAGCCGCCCGCGGCCGCCGTCAGGTTACCTTCGTTGACGACCGTTCCGGCGGAACTGCCCGCGGCAAGCTGGTAATGACCCGCCTGGAAATCGGCGTCGCTCAGATTCAATGAGGAAGCCACCAGCGCGCCGACATTGACCTCGGCGCCTTTACCAAACAGTACGCCGTTGGGATTGAGTATGAAGACTTGCCCATTGGCGCTGAGAGTGCCCAGGATGGCGCTGGGGTTCTGCCCCACGACCCGATTGAGCGCGATTGCGCTGCTGTTGGGCTGATTGAAGCGTACCGACTCGTTCGTCCCGATCGAAAAACTGGTCCAGTCAATGGCCAGATTCTGGCTTTGCTGATTGACGACCGTGTTGTTGCCGCCCTGGGTTATGCCGCCATTGCCCGACGTGACCTGTCCGCCACTGGGGCCGGCAAAGGTGCTACCGGCATGCACGCCACCGAGGACTGCGCTCAGAACGATCGTGCTCAATCGAGCCAGGGGTTTGCGGCCGCCGCTCTTGCCTCGGGCGCGGGCTGACTCCGCGGCGGGCACGTGGCGTTGCGCGGCTTCGTTCCAGACGAGACGGTATGTGTGATTCATGGTCGTCAGGTTGCGAGTGGTTAACCCACTGCACTGCTGTAGGTTCGGGTGGCGGCTGTATATACCATCGATCTTGTCGCACGCAAGCGACGAGACTTTGGTCGGCGCGGGTTAGCGCGCGGGTCTGACGGCGAGACTTTCGTCTCCACACGCGCATCTGCACCCGCTAAACTCAGGCCTACCAACACAACATCCATGCTGAGCTCGCGGACGATCCAGGCAGTTTCCTCCAGCCAGCGGCGGGCACGCCTCGCTGCCTGATGCCAACTTATGTAAGAGGTAGAGCGACGCTACGATGGCCGAAGCCCAGGACCAAAGCCTCATGTGTTTTAGGGGACAGGACATTCCCTTCTGTTGGAAGTGTGCTGCAGTTGGATGATTCGCTATTTGGCGACACCGTAAGCTGCCAGTCGATCACAACGGTCAACGTGCTCTAGCTGACGACCGCCACGCAGTGCGTGTGTGCACGGAGTTGGCGTTCTTGTTGCACTCGCGGGAGGTGCATCGAGACTAACGGCGGATAACCAGGGATGACCAGTCATGTTGGCGAACTCGCTCCGGGCAGGCGACTATTGCGCGCAGCCCGGACATATCACGGCGCGCTTTCTCAAGACTCTCGCAGCGCTGTGCGTGCTGGGCGCCGGCGTAATCATCCCGCACCGACTCTACGCCCAGGCGCGCCCCGACGCCGGCCAGACGCTGGGCAGCGTTGCCCCCCCTCCGGCGGTACCAAACCGCAACCCCGCTGCGGCTCTTCCACCCGAAGCCGAGCGTCCCGCGATGATCGCATTGGACGCGCCGAGTATTCTGGTCCGGCACTGGCGAATCACCGGCGCTCACATCTTTCCAGTCGCTGAGCTGGAGGCTTTGATCCGTGAGTACCGTGGAGAGAAACTGACCATGGCCGAGCTCAATGCTGTGGCCGGGCGCATAACGACCTACTACCGCCGACACGGGTACCTGCTCTCGCGCGCGTATGTGCCTGCCCAAAGCGTCCGGGATTACACGGTCGAAATCGGCGTCATCGAAGGGCACTTGGCCGAGATCGACGTCACAAACACGTCGCCGTTGTCTGGGCACGTCATAACAAAACACCTCGAGCATCTCCGTAGCACGAGTGCCGTCGAGGGCCAAACCATCGAGCGCTCGCTGCTGCTCCTAAGCGAGCTTCCAGGCGTGGAGGTGCGTTCTACGCTCATGCCAGGAGCAACCGTCGGTACGTCCAACCTCGACGTCCAGGTACACGGCACCGCCCGATTCAATGGCAGCATCGACGCCGACAGCTTTGGCAACCGCTATACCGGGCAGTATCGGGGTGGCGGCACGCTTAACGTCAACGATCCGTTCCACCACGGCGACCTGCTGACTTTTCGCGCCGACACTGCGGGACCTGACATGAACTACGGCCGTCTTGCATGGCAGACGCCATTGGGCGGAAATGGACTCAAGGCTGGCGCAGCCGGCTCCGACCTGACCTACCGGCTGGGCAAGGAATTCAAGTCACTGGAGGCCCATGGAAGCGCACAGGTGTACACCCTGTGGGCCGCCTACCCACTGATTCGCACGCTCTACCGCAATCTCGCAGTGCAACTCTCTTATGACGACAAGCACCTCGACGACCGCGTAAATGCTACCGCCAGTGACAGCCACAAGAGCGTCGGTGTGTGGACATTGGGATTGTCGGGTGACCGGACCGACGGTGTCGGTGGCGGTGGCGTTAGTGTCTACAGCCTCAACGTGATGAACGGCAATCTGCGGCTGGATCCCGTCACTGCCGAGATCGATCGAGGCGCGGGCGGCCACCATACCGATGGCCGTTACTACAAAGTCGCCTTCAGCTACAGCCGCACGCAAACCGTGATCGACGGATTGTTGCTCTATACGGCCTTCACCGGCCAGGTGTCGAGCAAAAACCTCGACACCTCCGAAACCCAATCGTTGGGTGGTGCTTACGGCGTTCGGGCTTATCCCCAGAACGAAGCCACAGGTGACGACGTCGCCATGGTCAGCGTGGAACTGCGTTGGAAGCAACTTTTTTTTCCCGAGTTGCAAACGATCGGCTTTTTTGACGCGGGCGTCGCGCGCCTGAATCACTCGCCCTTGCCTACCGATGCCAACAATCATCGTACCCTCGCTGGTGAAGGCTTCGGTCTTCAATGGGTACAGACCAACCGCTTCGCGCTCAAGACTTACGTAGCCTGGCGTTCGAAGGAGCCACCGCTTACCGACGCCGACCGCCGCCCGCGCTTCTGGCTTCAGTTCGCTCAGTACTTCTGAGCGCCCAACACGAGAATCACGGATCGATCATGAACCACACGTACCGCCTCGTCTGGAGCGAAGCCGCACAACGCGATGTGCCCGCAGCGGAAGCAGCCCGCTGTCGGGGGAAAAGCGGTGCCTGCAGAGCCCTGAAGTTGCTGCGAACAATCATCATGGGCGCCGCACTCGGCGGTACCCATGTCTGCAGCGTCGATGCCGCCCCGACCGGCGGTACCGTCGTCGCCGGTCAAGGTACGGTCAGTCAGACCGGCGGCACCACCACCGTGCGTCAGCAAAGTCAGAATCTCTCGCTCAACTGGGTGGGATTCAGCATCTCTTCCGCGGAGACGGTGCAATTTGTGCAGCCCTCCACCACCGCCGTCGCGCTGAACCGCGTCATCGGCACCGATGCGACCCAGATCTACGGCCACCTGGTTGCCAACGGCCAGGTGTTTCTGGTCAACCCCAACGGGGTGCTCTTCGCTCCTGGTGCCCAGGTGGACGTCGGCGGCCTGGTCGCCTCGAGCTTGAACATCAGTGATTCCGACTTCCTCGCCGGCAACTACAAGTTTCAAACGGGTTCGTCCAATTCGCGCGGCTCGGCATCACCGGCGAGCGTCGTCAACCAGGGCTCGATAACAGCCGCCGCCGGTGGCTCGGTCGCTCTTCTTGGTGGACAGGTGAGCAACCAGGGCACCATCACCGCCCGGCTCGGAACCGTAGCGCTGGCTGCCGGCAGCGCGATGACCCTGGATTTCAACGGCAATAAGCTCATGAGCGTGAAGGTTGATCAGGGCGCCGTGAGCGCCCTGGCGGAGAACCGCCAATTGATCCAAGCCGACGGCGGCACGGTGATCATGACGGCTGCGGCACGCGATACGCTAGTGAGTACGGTGGTCAACAACACGGGTGTGATCGAAGCCCGAACGATCCAGAACCAGGATGGTGAGATCGAACTGCTCGGCAGTCCGAACGGCGGCCGAGTCAATGTCGATGGCACGCTGGATGCCTCCGCCCCGAACGGCGGTAACGGCGGCAGCATCGAGACCTCCGGTGCCCATGTCGAGATTGCCGACACCGCACACATTACCACCGCGGCGTCGACTGGCAAGACTGGCACGTGGCTGGTGGACCCAACCGACTTTACCATCGCCTCCTCTGGTGGCGATATCAGTGGAGCCACGCTCAGCGGTCAGCTTGCGAACAATAGCGTTACGCTCGTCAGTACCAGCGGCAGCGTGTCGGGCAACGGCGATATCTTCGTCAACGACGCTGTGAGCTGGAGTGCCAATACCACACTCAACTTGATTGCGGTGCGCAACATTCAGATCAACGGCACCATCACCGCGAGCGGCAACACCGCGGGCCTGACGCTCAACTATGGTTCTGGCGGCAACTACTACGTAAACACCGGCGGCAAAGTCACCCTCTCGGGTACCAACCCAAGCCTCAGTATCGGTGGCCAGGCCTACACCGTGATCAACAGCGTGGGGGTGCAGGGTGACACCACCGGCACCACGCTGCAGGGCATAGCGGGGAATTTGCCTGGCTGGTATGTACTCGGCACCGACATCGATGCCTCCGCCACTAGCGGTTGGGGCACCAGGGGATTCGCGCCGTTGGGGAACGGATCCACGCCGTTCACCGGCGTCTTCGACGGCTTCAACCACACGATCACCGGTCTTGCTATCAGCCGGCCCAATAACTCGTACATCGGACTGTTCGGGAATAGCAGTGGCACGATACGCGACGTCGGTCTATTGGGCGGCAGTGTGACCGGACAGGTCAATGTCGGCGCGCTTACGGGATACAACACGGGTGTCATCTATAACAGTTATGCCACCGCGAACGTCAGCAGCACTTTGAATCAGGTCGGTGGGCTGGTGGGATGGAACGACTCCGGCTCAATCAGCAACAGTTACGCCACCGGGAATGTGAGCGGAACAAATTATGTCGGCGGGCTGGTGGGATGGAACCGTACCGGCGCCATTACAGACAGCTACGCCATCGGCAATGTCACCTCGATCGGCACCAGTGCCGGTGGGCTCGTGGGCTACATGTCAACCAGCTCCACGGATCCCTCGATCTCCAACAGCTACGCGACTGGGTCGGTGCAAGGGAATGGAGATGCCGGCGGCTTACTGGGCACCCTCATCAACGGCTCCATCACCAACAGCTATTCCAGCGGCGCGGTGACTGGCACAACGAACGTTGGCGGCTTGGTCGGGTCGAGCGCAAACGGCACGACCATCACGAACAGCTTCTGGAACACTACGACCTCGGGCCAGACCACCAGTGCTGGTGGCGGCACGGGCATGACTACGGCTCAGATGGAGGCGCAGGCCGACTTCACCTCGGCCACGGTGGCCAATGGTAATGTGAACCCTGATTGGGACTTCACAAGTGTCTGGCGAATCTACGACGGGCATACGGCACCGCTGCTGAAGGCATTGCTCACTCCGCTGACGGTCACGGCGGACGACATTTCTGCGACCTACAACGGCAGCACATCCACCGCCCCACTGACAAACGCCGTCTACTCCGTTGCCGGAGCTGATACTTCCGGACATCTCCAGGGCACCGCCACTGCGTATGCCAACGATCGAAACGCGGGTACCTACGCCCCTGATCTGTGGTCCGACCAGCAGGGTTACGATATCACTGTCAAGAACAGCACCTTGACCATCAATCCGGCCGTGTTGACCATCACCGCAACATCGAACACCAAGACCTACGATGGAACGGTCACGGCGACGGCCATCCCCACTATCAGCGGCCTGCAAACCGGCGACAGCGTCACCGGCCCGACAGAGGCCTACGCCAACAAGAATGCCGGCGCCGGCAAGATCCTCAACATCACCGGCTATACCGTCAACGACTCCAACGGCGGTAACAACTACATCGTCAACACAGTCAGCGACACCAGCGGCGTGATCAGTCAGGCGGCCCTGACCATTACCGCAGCCTCGGATACCAAGACCTACGATGGCTCCACCTCCGCGGCGGCCACTGCTGTCGTGACCGGATTGATGTCCGGCGACAGCGTCACCGGCCTGACTGAGGCCTACGCCAACAAGAATGCCGGCACCGGCAAGACCCTCAACGTCATCGGCTATACCGTCAACGACTCCAACGGCGGTAACAACTACACCGTCAACACGGTCAGCGACACCACCGGCGTGATCAACCAGGCGGCCCTGACCATTACGGCAGCCTCCAATACCAAGACCTATGACGGCTCCACCTTCGCAGCGGCCACTGCGGTCGTGACCGGACTACAGTCCGGCGACAATGTCACTGGCCTAAGTGAGGCCTACGCCGATAAGAACGCCGGCGTAGGCAAGACCCTCAACGTCACCAGCTACACCGTCAACGACTCCAACGGCGGCAACAACTACATCGTCAACACAGTCAGCGACACCAGCGGCGTGATCAACCGGGCGGCCCTGACTATCGCGGCTGCCTCCAATACCAAGACCTACGACGGCTCCACCTCCGCGGCGGCTACTGCGGTCGTGACCGGACTGCAGTCCGGCGATAGCGTCACCGGCCTGACTGAGGCCTACGCCAACAAGAATGCGGGTACCGGCAAGACCCTCAACGTCACCGGCTACACCGTCAACGACTCCAACGGCGGCAACAACTACACCGTCAGCACGGTCAGCTACACCACCGGCGTGATCAACCAGGCGGCCCTGACCCTCAACGCAGCCTCGAACACCAAGACTTATGACGGCACCATCACGGCCGCTGGCGGCACAGTTACCGCTACTGGCAACGTGGCGGGCGACACGGTGAGCGCCAGCGAGGCGTACGCGTCCAAGAACGTAATGGGTACTAACGCCAGCACGCTGCAAGTGGCCCACTACTCCATCACGGATGCCGGCGGCGCCGATATGAGTGGAAACTACAATGTCACCACCACCACGGCTGCCGGCACCATCAATCCCGCAACGATTGCGGCGAGCGGTGCGACGGCAGCAAGCAAGACCTACGATGGGAGTGTCGATGCGACAATCAACGGCGGTGTGCTGACCGGTCTGATCGGCGGCGACTTAGTCGGTCTGCTCCAGACGGGCTCGTTCAGCGACAGAAATGCGGGCACGAACAAGACAGTTACGGAGAGTTTTGGTCTGACGGGGAGCGATTCCGGAAACTACACACTGACCAACGGCACCGCGCAAACCACAGCCAACATTACCCCCAAGGCGCTCATGGTAATCGCGAACGCCCAAACCAAAACCTATGGTCAGGTCGACCCGACCCTGAGCTACACTTCCAGCGGTTATGTCACAGGCACATTTAACGGAGTGACGGTGAATGACACCGCAGCCTCCGTGCTGACCGGGACCATTACACGTGCCGCAGGCGAGGCCGTGCAAGGCGGCCCCTACGCAATAAGCCAAGGCAGCTTGGCGTCAAATGGCAATTACGCCATCAGTTACACGCCCAATTTCTTAACGATCACTCCCGCAACCATCACGGTCACAGGTATAACCGGAAACAACAAGCCTTACGACGCGACCACCACTGCTACATTGAATACCGGAGCGGCATCGCTCGCCGGACGGATTGGCAGCGATAGTCTGGGCGTCACGGCCACGGGTGTCTTTGTGAACCCGGGCGCGGGTACAGGCAAGACTGTGGCAATCTCTAATCTCACCTTGACCGGAGCCGCCAGCGGAAACTACGTTCTAGCTAGTTCCGGCAACGAATCCTCCGTCACGGCCAGCATCACACCGGATAGCCTGACGATCACTGCGGACAATGCGACTAAACTGGCCGGCGCAACCAACCCGGTCTTTACGCTGACCTACAGCGGCTTTGTCGCGGGAGAGAGCGCGTCGTCACTGACGACCGGACCGACGGTGTCGACCACCGCCGGCACGACTTCACCGGCGGGAGATTATCTAATCACAGCGTCGGGGGCAGTCGACCCCAACTATACCTTCACATATGTGCCCGGCACTCTCACTGTGCTGGGTAATGCGTCTACTTCATCGCCGAGCTATACGGGAGCGATCGCTAACCTGAGCGATGTTGGGTCAAACGGAACTCCCGGCAGCGGCTCGGGCGTCGGCGAAGGCGAGACGCATGGTGCCGCGCTCGATTGCAGCGGATACGTACACTGCGTGGAGATACCCGGTTACATCGCTGACAACGATGAGGAAGACATGCGCGGGAGATCGAAGGGCGCCCTCTCGCTCTGGTCACTCATTATCCTTGATGGCGGGATCAAGCTGCCGGTGGGTACGCCGTGAAACGGTAGCGTCAACGCTGCCAATGAGCCCCGGAGTCGGCCGCCTAGCCGGCAGCGGCCACTACGGCAAGCCGCCTATGACCCCGTTTGATCAAAGACCACCGACGACTCGCATGTCACGCACAACACCGCCGGCGAGAGCTGTCAGAGCGGCTTGGTACGCCGGGCTGTCATGAACGGCGATGGCGTGCTCAACAGAATCGAATTCGATCAACACGGTACGCTCGAGCTGTCCTGCTTCGTAAGCCTTATAGGCGGTGCCGCGTGCCAAGGTCCGCCCGCCGCCTGCTTCGATCGCAGGCCCGGCGAGCTTGGCGTATGCCGCCAACTTGGCGGGATCTTTGATCTCCCGATAACAGACAACCCAGTACGCCTTGGCCATGTATCACCTCTTCAGAACGCTGAATTAGTCGGAACGGATAGTGTAGCTCACGGACGCCACGCATCAGCGAGTGCCCATCGGTTGATGCAGGCGGCACCGGAGTAGCCATTGCTGACCGAGCGCGTAGTAGTCCGGGGGGATCGTTGTGGTTTGGGCTTCGTCGATCTTGAACGCTACTGCTGTGGCAACACTTTGTCCTGCGTTTTCGTCTGGAAATCACTAGCGTCATGGCGCTCGTGCAACTGGCTTGAGGGCTCGCCGGTAATACGGTTGACCATGCGTCCGCGCCGCACAGCCGGTCGCTCGAGCAGCGTATCCGCCCAGCGTTGAACGTTCTTGTAGTCCTGCACGCTCAGAAATTCGGCAGCCCCGTATGCCCAGCCCTTGGCCAGTCCGCCATACCACGGGAAGATGGCCATATCGGCAATTGTGTAGGTGTTCCCCGCGATGTACTCCGTATCGGCCAGACATCGGTCTAGCACGTCGAGCTGGCGCTTTACCTCCATAGCGAACCGATCGATGGCATATTCGATCTTCGTAGGTGCATAGGCGTAAAAGTGTCCGAATCCGCCGCCGAGGTACGGCGCGCTGCCCATCTGCCAAAACAGCCACGACAGACACTCGGCGCGTGCAGCCCTTTCGCTCGGCAGGAAGGCGCCGAACTTCTCCGCGAGATACACCAGAATCGACCCCGATTCGAAGACCCGAATAGGCGTTGGGCCACTGCGATCGACCAGCGCCGGGATCTTTGAGTTTGGGTTCACTCTCACGAAACCGGTGCTGAATTGGTCGCCATCGTTGATCCGGATCAGCCACGCGTCGTACTGCGCGCCTTGATGGCCAAGGGACAACAATTCCTCGAGCATCACCGTGACTTTCACGCCGTTGGGCGTTCCGAGCGAATACAGCTGCAACGGATGGCGACCGACTGGCAGTTCCCTCTCGTGGGTGGGCCCCGCTATCGGACGGTTGATACTCGCGAATGCACCGCCGCTCGGCTTGGCCCACGTCCAGACTTTCGGCGGCACGTAGTCAGAAGAAGAATCGGTCATGTTTCCTCCAAACAATTTGCCGCTCTGAGGCCGGCAGCCTTGATTGCCTAGCCCGAAGCCGCCGCCTGCTGCGAAGCCTCCAGCTCCGGATAGTCGACGTAGCCGTGGTGTTCACCGCTGTAAAAGGTGTCAGCATTCCACTGATTGACAGGTGCTTTGCGGGCAAAGCGCTTCGGCAGATCGGGATTCGCAATAAAGAGCTTCCCGAAAGCTACAGCATCAGCATCATTTGCCGCTAGAGCCTGCTCCGCCGTTTCACGCGTAAAGCCCTCGTTGACGATATATACACTGCCGAAGGCTGCTTTGAGCTGCGGACCAATGCGACCAGGTCCCAGGTGCTCGCGCACGCAGAGAAAGGCGACGCGACGCTTACCGAGCTCGCGAGCGACGTAGCTGAAGGTACCGAGCCCGTCGGAATCGCCCATGTCATGCGAATCGCCCCGTGGCGCCAAATGCACTCCAACACGGCCGGGACCCCAAATAGAAATCAGCGTTTCGACCGTCTCGATCAATAGGCGGGCGCGGTTCTCCACTGGCCCGCCGTAGTCGTCGGTACGCCGGTTGGTGCTGTCTTGGAGAAACTGATCGATCAGGTAGCCGTTTGCTGCGTGCAGCTCGACGCCATCGAAGCCAGCATGCTGAGCGTGCTCCGCACCCCGCCTGAACGCCTCGATGACTTGGGGGATCTCGGCGCGTCCCAGTGCGCGCGGAATGACGTATTGAGTTTCGGGACGCACGAGTCGAACGTTCCCCTTCGGAGCAACAGCACTAGGTGCCACAGGACTCGCCCCACCTAAGAACATCGGATGGGATACTCGCCCAACATGCCACAACTGAAGGAATATGCGCCCGCCGGCCCGATGCACCGCCTGCGTAACAAGCCTCCAGCTGTCGACCTGTTCCCGGGACCAGATGCCCGGTGTATCCGCGTAGCCCACACCCAAGGGCGTGACCGAGGTGGCTTCTGAAAGGATGAGCCCAGCCGATGCACGCTGCTCGTAATACCTCGCCATGAGAGCGTTGGGCACGCGAGTCTCGCCGGCCCGCCGACGCGTCAGCGGGGCCATGACGATACGGTTCGGGAGAACCAGATCGCCGGCCTGCAAAGGATCGAAGAGAGTGGACATCGAACGCTCCGTCTGGGTGGAGAAGGCATGATAGTTCATAAATCTTGAACTTTAGAACAGAAGCCTTAGAATTTCGGGATCTGAGGATCTGACCAAGTCAATGCCCCGGCCCGTTCAGCACCCTGCATCCGATGACATTTCTATTGCCGCGGTTCTCTACGCGCTCTCGGATCCCGTAC
>Ga0307511_10003688_pt1 | contig 15660 bp, 14 predicted proteins | sample 13_EM_MG_FD_200266 | JGI IMG/M metagenome (GOLD analysis project Ga0307511, IMG submission 200266) | Populus trichocarpa ectomycorrhiza microbial communities from riparian zone in the Pacific Northwest, United States - 13_EM | ecosystem: Host-associated > Plants > Roots > Unclassified | place... | reverse complement strand
AAAATCTTGATGGTTGGTGGGCGGCACATGTATTGACAGCATCCAGAAAGGGAAGATTGACCAACTTAGATAGTTGCTGATGTTGAAGAACGATGTCCAATCTAACAGAGCAATTAACAGTCCCCTACGAATGACGAATTAGACAATTGCGCCTTGCATTTAATGTGCAATCATAGCCAAATTAAGAGACGAAGAGGCTTGAAAAGGCGTGAATACGTACCAACCTTGCATGCCCACAAGAAGCCCTGATTCACAGCAGGAAAGATTGTCTGCCCATGCTTCCCTGCCTAACCATGCTTCTAAGAAAGAATGCGACGAAAAACTCAGACAGTCCCTGCCTAACAACACCAAGCCATTGAACTCATCAAGGACAAAACCGATAATACACTGCCACAACCCACAGTTAAAATGTCTCTACATCCATAGTTGACAGCATAGTAAAAGAGCAACGCCTTTTATTATATAGTACAGCTCTCTCAGCCAACCAACTATTAAAGCAAACCATTACGGATAAGATCAACAAACACAAACCCCACCCTAGCAAAAACAAAGCCATTCACAGCCAAGGAGACGAAGAGGCTCGAAGAGGTGCGAATAACAACCTTGCATGCCCATATGAAAGCCATTCACAGTCCAGGAGACGAAGAGGCTCGAATACCAACCTTACATGCCCACAGGAAGCCCTGATTCACAGCAGGAAAGATTGTTTGCCCATGCTTCCTTGTCTAACCATGCTTCCAAGAAAGAATGCAATGAAAAACCTAGACAATCCCTACCCAACAACATCAAGCTATCGAATTTATCAAGGGCAAAACTGGCAGCACACTGCCATAATTTACTGTTAAAATATCTTTACATCCATAGATGACATCATAGTAAAAGAGCAATTCGTTTTATTATAATGTTAATTTGTGCACCACCACTGAAATAATGTAATGTGGTCCTCGTGAAAAATATGGCATATAAGTTTTAAACACAAAAAAAGCCCAACTAGCCAAGAATTTAGAAGCATGCAACGACAAGAGGGACTATCCAAACTGCCATCGCACAGGTAGAGGTAGAGGTAAAGCCAATCAGAATTGTGGAAGAATATTCGACTTCAATGGTTGAAAAACACCATCATTGCTTCCCCCATTGAGTACCACAATGTCTTCTTCTTCCTCGAGTCGGTGATGATAGTCTCCTCCGTTATCTCCATAGTAAAAGAGTGGTTGTCACTTGTCACCAAGAAAAAGGCAAAGAAATTCATGTCAAAAGTCAAAACTATAAAAAAAAAAATATTATTTTAATTATATATATAAAAAACAATTCAAGAAAAAATATTCTCAACTTGCACTCCCACACCGTGCAGTGCTATCCCAACGTACCACGTTGTTCCCTTTCCCCATCATCAAGTATTCCCCTGTTTTAAATTTTTTTTATTTTAAAGGCAAGTACCGGTACCCACCATTGTCAGCAAGTGGCTCCTCTTTCTCGACGGACCCACGTTGCTTTTAACTTGTGAGGCCTCTTCTACTACTGTAGTACCTTATAATTTTCCCTTTTTCCTTCCAGTTTTTGTACATGTTTAGTTCTTTGATGTATTAACGAGACTTTCTTCTTTGCCAAATTGGGGTTTTTTTTCCGTAAATTTATTCTTCATCTTTAGCTACTGATGATGTTTTGTGAAAAGTGGTTTTGGTTTGAGCTAGAGGTGTGATATGTTCATGGTGATCAATAGGGCCTGAAATCATAAGAGATATTTTCTTTGCTTTATGCCGGCTCTCTCTTGGTAAGCAAGGACGGAGGCCAGTTGTTTCAGCAAGGACGGCTAGGGTGGGCTGTAGTAAGTATCTGTTTGTTGTTTCAGCACCAGGACACATTTTGTTTTCCTATAGGGGGAAAAGGACTACATGGTTTTATAAGTTGTTTAACTGCTCTTTGATTCCTCTTCTTGAGATCTCAAATGGGTTGCTGTTTTTCTTGTGCTTTTGGATACATGATTCGCACTTAGCAACACCATGAAAGTGTTTTTTTAATGCTTATGGGTCCCTTTGCTTTTGAGAAAATACTTTCTTTTTGTTTTTTTATCAGGGTAAAACCACTTGTCTTGGACAAGGACCTTATTCCTCTTCATCTTATAATTCCCTGTTGTTGATAAAATAGAATTTTGGTTGGCTATGCTCAATCTTGGTTCCCTGTGTCTTCCCACTGAAGATACTACAATTGTAGATTTAAGTTTCTTGCAATTCTAATTCCTGATAAATTTGATTTGGTGTGTACAATTCATTATGTTACGTTTTGGAAGCTAGGTGTTCGATTCATCTTTTAGCATCACCATGAATCTGGCCTGGCTTTTGTCCTTCTGGATTCTCTGTACCAGTTCTTTTTCACAAGGGGCTTTAAGCCCTGGTGGTACTGTGAATGTTGGAGCTATTTTTACATTTAGCTCCATCAATGGAAGAGTCGCAAAGATTGCCATGGAGGCAGCTGAGGATGATATCAATTCTGATCCAAGCCTTCTTGGAGGAAGGAAGTTGTCTATAAATATGCATGATTCCAACTTCAGTGGATTTCTGGGAATCATTGGAGGTATTCTTCATTTCTGTGTTCTTAATTTTGTTTTTCTTTAGTTCGTGCTGAGTGTGTCACTTTAATTCTCTCTTAATTCTAGCAAGTTTAGTTTTCTTTGTGAAATACGAGTACTTAGGAATTGTTTTTCTTCATCCATCGCAGCTTTGCAATTCCTGGAGACTGATACTGTAGCTGTTATTGGTCCACAAACTGCTGTGATGGCTCATGTACTCTCACATCTTGCTAATGAGCTCCAAGTTCCTTTCTTGTCTTTCACAGCTCTAGATCCCACTCTTTCACCTCTCCAATTCCCATACTTTATTCAAACAGCTCCCAACGATTTGTTTCAAATGACTGCCATTGCAGACATAGTTAGTTATTATGGTTGGTCTGAGGTTACTGCAGTTTTCAATGATGATGATCAGAACCGAAATGGTATAACTGTACTAGGTGATAAACTTGCGGAAAGGCGTTGCAAAATTTCCTATAAAGCAGCACTTCCTCCAGAACCAAAAGCCACCCGAAGCAATATTCAAGATGAGTTAGCTAAGATTCTGGGGATGGAATCTCGAGTAATTGTGTTGAATACCTTCAGCAAAACAGGTCTCTTAGTTTTTGATGTTGCAAAGGCACTTGGGATGATGGAGAATGGGTTTGTTTGGATAGTTACCAGTTGGCTGTCTACTGTTATAGATTCAGCTTCACCTCTTCCTACTACTGCCAACTCAATCCAGGGAGTTTTAGCACTCCGTCCACATACACCAGATTCAAAAAGAAAAAGGGATTTCATCTCACGGTGGAAACAGCTGAGTAATGGCTCTATTGGGCTAAATCCTTATGGTCTATATGCCTATGATACTGTTTGGTTACTTGCACGCGCATTGAAATCGTTTTTCGATCAGGGAAACACCATTTCTTTTACCAATGATTCGAGATTAGGTGGAATAGGAGGGGGATATTTGAACCTTGGTGCATTGAGCATATTTGATGGAGGAAGCCAATTGCTTAAAAATATATTGCAAACAAGTATGACAGGTCTGACAGGACCTTTTCGATTTAATCCAGACAGGTCCATTTTACATCCCTCTTATGATATCATTAATGTATTAGAAACTGGGTATCAGCAGGTTGGATACTGGTCAAACTATTCTGGGCTATCTGTTGTGCCCCCAGAGACACTTTATGGAAAGGCAGCTAACCGTTCTAGTTCAAGCCAACATTTACAGAGTGTGGTATGGCCTGGGGGGACAACAGCTAGGCCACGGGGCTGGGTGTTTCCAAACAATGGAAAGGAATTACAAATTGGAATCCCAAACCGAGTTAGTTATCGGGATTTTGTCTCAAAAGTGAATGGCACCGACATGGTCCAAGGATATTGCATAGATGTATTTCTTGCTGCCATTAAATTGCTTCCATACGCTGTTCCACACAAGTTCATTCCATTTGGAGATGGTCATAAGAATCCGACATACTACGATCTTGTTTACAAGATCACAACCAGGGTGAGTAAATATACAGCCCCTCAGAAAAAAATCAGATGATGTAGCTTATACTGATCCTATGAAAATGTTTGTCACAGGTCTTTGATGCTGTTATCGGTGATGTTGCTATTGTCACCAACCGGACAAAGATTGTCGATTTCACTCAGCCATACATAGAGTCAGGGCTAGTTGTGGTGGCTCCGGTCAAGAAGCGAAATTCAAATGCTTGGGCATTCTTGCGGCCTTTTAGTCCATTGATGTGGGCTGTCACGGCAATGTTTTTCCTTATTGTGGGAGCTGTTGTATGGATCCTTGAGCATAGAATTAATGATGAATTCCGAGGGCCACCTAGGAAACAGCTTGTCACAATTCTCTGGTGAGTAGATGCCATGTTAGACATGGATTAATTCCTTTTTTTTACTGCTTTAAGGACTGCCAGAAGTCTTTAACTTTCACCAGATGTTACTAATCCCTTGCCCCCTTCAACTCCCATTTCCTTTCGCCAACACACCACACAGTTTCACACTTATATACTGTCTCTATTGACAAGTAGGGAAGTTCAGTTTTTATTTGAAAATAGTCTAAATCAGATGGCCGACAGGCCAAGTAATATCTTTCGTCAGATTGTGGAGGTTAGAGATCCTAGGTTCAATTCTAAGGGTTGCAGAACATGTTATAGAGGCTATGGAGGATTAAGGTCTTTTTTCTCTTTAATGTTTGATTAATTTGAGAACTGAAAGTAGATGAACTCCACAGGTTACAATGAACTTATCTGATCAGGGAACATGCCGGACATCTTTCGAAGATTTTTGTTCATGGCCCACAGGCCACGTACTAAATGATGGATACTTAATTGCTGTGCACTTGTAGTTCACATCATATTTCGATTAATGTGGAGAATGTTTTGCACTTCGTTCTTCCGAACTTGTACATTCTGCCCTTTTTGTAATTCCGTGTTCTTTTTTTTACTTGCAGGTTTAGCTTCTCCACTTTGTTTTTCTCCCACAGTAAGTTCATTTTCTATTTCCCTACTTGTCATCAATTAACTTCTCTCTTCTCTCTTCATGTCAAGAATTGTGGGGAATGGCTAGATCTGTTTGTATTTATACGAGTTTTTAATATCTTCTTATATCCACCTTATCCAAATATATATATAACAATTATGAGTTTTTGTGTTGATTTTTCTTCTCTAAATTAACTGAATCAATTATGTATATGGCTTAATATTATACTGAAAAATGTTCATGAATCCCATGGACATGGTTAGTGATGTTGAAAGCACATGACAAAGAGAACCTTAAAAAAAAAAACTCACACGGGAATGGACCTCTCTCTTTGAAACCTCTTTCTCCTCCCTATTCTTCTTCTTATTTTTATATAATATCAAATGCATGTTTAGTATTGAGATGTTATTAATTATGTTAATTTTAATAGAAAAGGTTAATAAAATGATAAATTAGAAAGGATAAAATTAGCTCGTTTAAATATGGATTGGAAACCTACCCTTTATACAAGGATGTACTGGATTATTTGCCCTGAAAATTTTATTTCTAGCTTAGCCAATAATTCTACTCCAAATTTTCTTGAATTTTCAGGAGAAAATACTGTGAGCACACTTGGTCGCCTTGTGCTGATAATCTGGCTTTTTGTAGTTTTGATAATCAACTCAAGCTATACTGCAAGTCTGACATCAATTCTCACAGTGCAACAGTTATCCTCCACCATTAAAGGAATTGATTCCTTGATAACTAGCAATGCTCAAATTGGATTCCAAGTAGGATCCTTTGCTGAAAATTATCTAAATGAAGAACTCAGCATTGCTAAAACTAGACTTGTTCCTCTTGGTTCACCAGAAGAATATGCGGATGCCCTAAAAAATGGTACTGTTGCTGCCGTGGTTGATGAGCGACCTTATGTAGACCTCTTTCTCTCAGAGCACTGTGAGTTCTCAATAATAGGTCAAGAGTTCACCAGAAGTGGTTGGGGATTTGTGAGTATCTTAACTTGGAGATACTTAATCCAACTCCTTTTTTCTGCTTTATTTACTAAATGAAGTTGATTTGCTCTTAAGTTATTCTTATCGAAACTAATAGCTCGGAAGTCGTCAGAATTAAGTAGCTTGAGAAGAAACACAAGGGGAAAAAAACAGAGGCCTGAATGAGTAGAATTTCGGAGGCATACCCCTCTCCTCCACCCCCCAGAGGCAACAAATGTCTGATAGGATAGCGATCAGAGTGTGTAAGGTGTTACATAAATTTGTACAGAAAAGAAAAAACACAAATCAGGGAACTTCAGATAGTGTCAGCCCAGGCCTGTAGAAAAGAAATGATTGTATAAAATCCTCTTAAGAAATTGTTTGGTCTGGTCATTTCTTTCTTAATGATTTTTGTGTTTCTTTTAGGCATTTCCAAGAGATTCACCCTTGGCCATTGATATGTCTACTGCCATTCTCCAACTATCTGAGAACGGCGAACTTCAGAACATCCATAACAAGTGGTTGCAAAGAAAGCTCTGCAGTTCCCAGGACATTGGGTCGAGTGCAGATCAGCTACAGTTACAAAGCTTCTGGGGGCTTTTCCTCATTTGCGGGATTGCATGTTTGCTTGCTCTCTTGATCTACTTTTGCACCACATTTCGCCAATTCAGCCGGCACTTCCCCGAAGAATCCGATTCTTCTGTCCAAAGTCGCTCTCGCTCCAAACGTCTTCAAACATTCTTATCATTTGCTGATGACAAGGTGGAACAATGGAAGAAGAGCAAGTCCAAGAGAAAAAGAGAAGATGAATTATCAAATCGGAGTGGGGAGGGAAGCATGTCAGTTAATAGATCTGAAAGAATCCAAAGGGACATTTCTCAGGAAAGAGAAAATGGTGATACTTGGCTGCATTAATTGGTCATATGATAATTTATTTACATGACCATCTATATCTAGGTAGCCACTTAATCCTCCATAGTTTTGTCAAGGAGCTACTTGTTACTACATACTCTCTCACATGAGATAGATTATAGCTTGCAGTTATTTCAACTTGCCAATCAATTGTCTGTATATATAATCAATACAAGAGCAGGCAGCTTGTGTTATATGAAAGAATGGAAATACTCTTATGATGATGCTAGTGATACATGCATGGAAAATGCTGAAACCAGCAGCATTCTTCTCCTCTGTATTCCTCGTGATTGGTATGCTTGAATTTAAGGTTGAGGAACTAATATGAACAGCCTTAAAAACATGGAGAACTACATGAATAATTCACCCCTCTTCCTTTAAAAACGACTGGAATCCAAAACCCTTGCGTTTTTTACTCGCTAAAAAGTGAAAAAAGCCTCCCTTTCTCCCTCTACAACCAAAAAATGGCAATATGTTGTTTTCCATCTCCTTTGAAACCTATGACCCCAGCAACTCCATTAACAAATCTTAAACCCAAAAGACCAGACATCCTTCGCTGTAACTTCTCTCTGCCCACCATCACAACCACCGAACCCGAGCCCGTTTTCACATCCGTCAGATCCTTCGCACCTGCTACAGTCGCCAACCTTGGCCCTGGCTTTGATTTCCTTGGATGCGCCGTCGATGGCCTCGGCGACTTCGTCTCTCTCCGTGTCGACCCCTCTGTCCACCCCGGCGAGCTCTCCATCTCCGATATTTCGGGCCCCAAAAAGCTCTCCAAAAACCCACTCTATAACTGTGCTGGCATCGCTGCTATCGCCACCATGAAAATGCTCAACATTCGCTCTGTGGGTCTCTCTCTTTCCCTCGAAAAGGGCCTTCCTTTAGGATCCGGACTCGGGTCCAGCGCTGCCAGTGCTGCGGCGGCGGCTGTGGCTGTGAATGAGCTGTTTGGAAGAAAATTGGAGGTGAAAGATTTAGTCTTGGCTGGATTGGAATCAGAAGCTAAAGTTTCAGGTTACCATGCTGATAATATAGCGCCAGCAATAATGGGTGGTTTTGTTTTGATTAGAAGTTATGATCCGCTAGAGTTAATGAGTTTACAATTCCCAGTTGAAAAAGATTTGATCTTTGTGCTTGTTAGTCCTGATTTTGAAGCACCAACTAAGAAAATGAGGGCCGCATTGCCTGCTGAAATAGGGATGCCACACCATGTGTGGAATTGTAGTCAAGCTGGGGCTTTTGTGGCTTCAGTGTTGCAAGGGGATTTGGTGGGACTGGGGAAGGCATTGTCAAGTGATAAAATTGTGGAGCCTAAAAGGGCTCCCTTGATTCCTGGGATGGAAGGGGTTAAGAAGGCGGCTCTAGAGGCAGGAGCTTTTGGATGTACAATTAGTGGGGCGGGGCCAACAGCGGTGGCAGTGGTGGACAGCGAGGAGAGAGGAGTGGAGATTGGGGAGAGAATGGTGGAGACTTTTTGGAAAGAAGGCAAACTGAAGGCTGTTGCTTCGGTTAAGAGGTTGGATAGAGTTGGTGCTAGACTTGTTGGTAGTGTTCCTAGATGATGATGATTGATCATGTAATAATGTTGGTTTTGATTTGATTTGATTTGATATGGTGTGAAATAACAAGTCTGAAAAGCAGCAAATATCAACTCACCAAGCAAGCAAGTAGAGGAAAGGGCTTTTGTTTTACTCCTGTATTAATGCAAGTGAACTTGGAATGTTTTTGGTTTCTTTTGGGTCTCGTGTAACTTTGGGTTCTTGTCTGTCATTTACTCTCAGTATGATTCCTTCGTGCCTGCATTTCAAGTGTTTTGGTAATGCATTTGGAAGTACGAGCTCTCCTATATATGGCCTGAATATTGGGGGTTATTTCAAAGCTCTCTCTCTGGAACACAGAATTTCAGTCAGTCTGGTATAAATGCAGTTGCTGTGTTTATTTATGCTCCAAGCATAAGAAGACCTTGCTTCACTCTTTCAAATCCAAAATTATTCCTTGTATTTTCTCATACATCATTGATCATCCCCACTCTTAGCTAACATGACATGAGGTGTATTCAAACATTTCAGCATAGAGTAGGAAAAAGAACTTTTACAGTAATGTAAAATAAAATCACAAAAGGAAGGGGAAAATGGATGATGTGCTTTTTCTACAAAAATAACAGAACAAATACAGCAACTGTCAAAACTTTTTCTATCCATAGGTGCTTGGATTCAGTTTTCCTTAGCAGCTGCAGCCTGCTTTGCACCAACGGCAAAGAACTCGGAAATCACTTCCAGAGGCATGCCCTTGGTCTCTGGAACTTTCAAGTAGACAAACACAAATGATATGACGCACACGATTGCATATAAGCCAAAAACACCAGCAAGGCCGATAGATTTAAGCATAACTGGGAGCGTATACGTCACAATGATGTCGCAAATCCAGAAAGTAAGGGCGCATATGGCTATGCAAAGGCCACGAACACGAGTAGGGAAGATCTCTGCACATAATATGTTGGGAATTGGCCCAAAACCCATGACGAAAAAACAGAAGTAGAGCACAACGCTAACAGTTGAGATTGATGCATTAACAACACTGCCCATATCCACCAAGCTTCCAAGGACTAACAAAATGAGGGATATGATCAACACGGGGATGGTGGTGAGCAGCAAAGTCCTGCAAAACACAATAGCACTAAGGATTGCGGGGAAAAACAAGGGACAACGCGGGGAAAATGCACATGAATCATTGCTTCTTCTTCTTTTAATTTCATTAGTATGTTACAGTTTTATTCATTTAAAAGGCACAAAATTGAATTCGAACAATGATTAGACCTTGTATTTTCCCCCATTTCCTGAGCCCCTAAACATTATTCGATCAAAACATGTTAGATCAAGAAAAGATTACTTTATGGGCCTAGCCATGGACACATCATTGTACATCAGTAATCCTCACTGCAACAAACATTTTGGGGATTTTAAACGAATATAGTGACGATTGGGCAGAAAACAGTCAGGGAGGAAATGAAGAAATGGAATTACCTTCTCCCAGAGATATCCATGAGCCTCATGGCAACAGCTATACAAGGGAGCATCAACAATGTTGTAAGGGCGCTGATAAGCAGAGATGTAGAAGCTGAACTGAGGCCCAAGTTTGAAAGAAGAACTCCAACTCCTGCCTGCTCAAGAATTTGAGGAGTATAGTAGAGAACCCCATTTATGCCAGCGAACTGCATATGCACACATTCAGGAGCAACTTACACAAAAGTGAAACAAAACTTCAAAGCAGTATAATGTCTCCATTAACAAATCCACTATGCTTCAAACTTTAAGGCGTAGCTGTCAAAAGGAAAAGAAGAAAATGATGCAATGGGAGTGTATCCATCTGTTTAAAACAATTTCTGCTATTAAAGTTTAGAAAGTGTCCCTCTTGAAGAAAACAGAACACGTGCCAAGATCAATGTGCTACCTAATGAAGGCCACTAAATAAACTTCATCACAAAAAAACCAAGTAGCTCAGTAGACTCCATTTCTTACCTGCTGAAGTATTTGAATTCCCACACCAACAGCCAAGGCATGCTTGACTCCTGGTTCAAAAAGATCTCTCCAGCTTGGTCCTTTAGCTACAGTTTCAGATGGGTGGACCATAGCTGGTCCAGCTGGATTCTCATTCACAAGCTCCTTGGGATAAAGAGCTGATTGACTCACCAGAGCAGCAGCCTGGATGTATTCACTGTCTGCATGGGCATCAGCACCAGTCAGAGAAACCAGAGATCCACGGCGAGAACCAGGGGCTCCCTCTTGATGCAAATAAATTCTCTTAAAGCCCCCTTCCTTCTTTCCATCTTGACCTTCTCTCTCGGACCATTTCCATGCCAGCTGCCAACCACCACCAATCCCTGTGTTACCAACTGGATCTCCAGCATTTCCTGTAATCAGACTCCCATGTCTCATGCTTGACATGCTTCCATGGGCAGGCGGGACCATGTCCTTGTCCATGCTTGTTGCCTGACGTGAGATCAATGGACTCTGCAAATTGTCATCAGAATCACCAGCAGCACCATCAGATGCATAATCCTCACCATCTCTGGCTTGGCTCTCCTCATCCCAATCTTCATTTCTAGGATGATTCCCTCCTACACTGAACATGCTTCCAAAGTGAGGGAAAAGCATGCTTCTCATGCTTCCTTGTTCAGGGAGCTTCTCATGGACGCTACCAAAGAGGGTGACAAGAGGATCCATGAGAGCTAGACTCTGGTTTGCCATGCTTCCATGCCTAGACGCAAGACCAATAGCACTCTGCCCACTGACAGGTCTGGCAACCCAGGAGTGACCTTGTTCAGGCCCATATAACTTGATATGATCTTTGTCGGCAGCTATATCATGGTCATCGGTGAAATCGTTGGCAGGGCCAATTATGTACTCCTCTATTGATATGTCAGTCCCAACTCCAAGTCCCTCAACCAGTAAAGCCAGCTCACCTGTTCATCTAAACAAGATTAGTCATGAACATGATAATTCATTACTTCCAAATTGTGAAAATAAACATCCTAAAGTCATGTAGTGAGTGATTTTACACCATTTCCACCAAACATGACAGAATACTCAAACTTCTATGCAGGAACAGTAGAGAAGTAAGAGGAAACACTGCAATATTATCACTGCATAAGAAACAAAGAGAAAACAATTACTAAGAACTAAATTGACTATAGTCACCAAACCATCTATTTAGGTTGCTGTAAATTCAAACACATGGTTCTCTGCTTTAGTGAAAGGGAGAGGAAGACTCAACAAAGAGATAGGAAGAGCATTCCCCCACCACAAGTGGCGAGACAGAGTAGAGTTTACACCATTCAGCATTTTGTAAGGTGCATAACATAAGAGGATGCATGGTGTGTTCATGTACCCTAAGAGCTATAACTAACACATGATTAGTTATGAAAGAATATGGAGCTAGAGAATTCTATATAAACAGCTACAATATGGCCAAAGTACAGGTATGTGATCCATGAAATCGAATGCCGCTCACTCGATACTGAATACTTTATACTTGAAGACACTGATATTTTGTAAAATAAACATGGTAGAGAGAATAGAACAGATCACGGCCAAGCAGTTTTGTACAAACTTCCTGAAAATGATTATCAAGGTTTCTATATGATACGTTGAATTGGCACACCCTTGAATTATGGTCAATAGAATACCGAAAGCATAAAAGTTTCCCTCTGGAGGTAACAAATGTAATTCTCAGCTGAAATCTCACTGCCATTTGCCAAATTGTTGTACAGTTAATGAAATCAAATGAGAGCCTCTGAAAGCTTACTTAATCATGACCCCTCTTTCAATTTATGATATGGCCTGTATTTCAGGAATATCATTAATCGAGGACAAGAATAAGCAAGTTTCATTATATTGCAAGGTAGTGGTGAAGAGATAAGAAGTGAGATGAAGCAAAAACAAATTGAATAAATTAACACATATATACATTGTGGTTAGTAGTAGTCTAACAACTGAGCATTAGTAAGAGCAAAACATATGAAGCCCAAACTGCCAAAGAGAGTGATGATTCAAATACAGAATGGTTGCCTCAACATGAAGCATAAGTACATGACAGAAGGGAAATTCATAAATTTCAGAACTAAAATCACCCCACATCAAACAGCAAACTTTCATATTAAAAATTCTATGCATGCACCTTTTCATACACAAAATGTTTTTTAATCTTTTTTATTTTGCTGGGAGAATTTCTGCATGAACTAAACTTCCAAAACTATACTTTTGTCTTCCAGAAAGCTTTTACCTTGTGTATCACCCATCACTAGGCATATCAAAACAATATTGCTATTAAAAAAAAAAAAGTATTATACTAAACTCAAAATTCACGCAGATCACATTTTGAATCACCAGACAAAAGGAACAGATAACTTTCAAAGAGGCAAAGCAGAAGGGCTAACCAGAAACATCTTCTCTGCCACGGAGCCTCTGCAGAACCTTCTTGGCCTCAAGCATCCGTCCTTTACTTACAAGCCACCTTGGAGACTCAGGCAAGAAAAATACAGTCAATAGAAAATAGATGATTGAGGGAATAAAAAGAACTCCAAGCATCACTCTCCAACTTGGAGCCTCCATCAAGGACATTCCGAACACCATGCAATATGACAGAAACATTCCACCAGATCCAGTGAACTGAGGAAGGGTATTCAACAACCCCCTTATTTCAGGTGGTGCTGTCTCAGATATATAAACTGGAACAAGAGTTACTGCCAAACCAATGCCAAATCCATCCAAAAGCCTTGCCAAAAGCAGAACGTAAACATTGGGAGACCATAACATTACAAGACCACTAACAAAATAAAGTATTGATGAGATTATCAACAAAGGACGGCGGCCTAGACAATCAGATATGGGTCCAGAACACGTAGTAATTAAAGTGGCTCCAACAAGTGATGTAGCCACGATTAATCCTTCAATAGTAGGTTCACTTTCCAAATGAAATTCCCTTTTTATGTATAAAACAGCCCCTGCATCGGCAAAAAAAAATTCGCTTAGAATCGATAGCCAAAAAAAACATGGTTCTAATACAGAAAGCACTGTGTGTTAGTCAATTCAAGCAAGGTACAATTATCAACTACTGAATGAGGCAAATCTCAGTTACTATAAGTCGATCACAAAAACAACTTAATGCATGAAAGTGATCGTTTATTGTGCAAAGAATCACCTTTAAAAGGTGAAGAAACCTTGAAGCATTTCAGGCCTTGACAGTAAGACTAGGAAATAAATTATCAAACGGGAAAAGTACCTGCGATGGTTGCATTATCCCATCCTTGCAATAAGTTGCCAATAGCAGCAGCAACAGCTACAAGCACAGCTCCATTCATCTTTCCTGAAGCCAAGATTTCTTCTAAACTCTAACCACAAACCGTACACTCTGATAGAGAAGATCCCAAAAATCACAGATCAAATGGTGGAAAACTTTATCGCTCTCCCAATTCGAAAAAAATAAATATTATTACAAGAGTTCGATTCTCTTATGAGGTACGCAGATCTATATTGGGTAGAGAAACAGACCAATGGATCAACACTATCAACCTAACCAACCGATGAACAATATGGAACAAAACAGAAGATTGTATATATAAAAAAAGAAAAACAGAAAACAATGAAAACGCAGATGTCCAAATCTAACACGAAAACAAAACAAGTGATTTTTAAAAAAAATTACCTAGGTGACGAAGCAAAAGAAGCAGAACCGTTAGATGGGTCCTTTCAGGTATCGCCGGATGCAGAAAAGGCCATCATAATCTCTGCAAATTGCAATGTCTTGGCGTCAAGAGAGTTGTCCTTGGTGATGAGGGTTTTTTATTATTATTCTAATTCAGGACAATGAAGTGCGAATAGAGAAAAAGGAAATATCTTTCTTTAGGTGGCAGATGGGGAAGTAAAAAAAGAGAAGAATTCCGGCGAAAGAGAAGCACAGCAAAGGCCTTTTGAGCTAGGACACCTGCCCCTTATGCGCCTCTATTTGCCCTGCACGTCACCACCTTCCTCGGATTGCTGTTACCAACTTACTATATATGTGCCCCTCGCTACCAAACCCTTATTTGCGTCACCTCAGCAAAAGAAGGGTACCTATTTTTATATTCTACAAAGAATCAAGAAAAAATAAAGTTCCAGACTTTATGAAGGGAAATCACCATTTGAGAAGATTCTCCTGAAAGATGACTGTAGAGAGAGAGAGAGAGAGAGAGAGAGTAGAGGGGGCTAAAAAGGATCAGTCCAAGATCCAATATGCAAGTCTGGACTGTGGAGATTGGAATCTTGTGGTGTGTCCTGACAAACAACTTGGTGTCTAACCAGTAATTTAAGCAAGCAAAGACACGGATTGTGTCAAATTTCCTTTCCTTGGTTAACCATGTGACATTAGCAATTAAGGGTTGCAGCACCCTCTGTCTTCCCAAAGAGACAAGAGCTATTGAATCAGAGCTGGAGCTGTCCATTTCTTTAAGAAATATATTCTTGAGGAAAGTTTACAATGACATAATATAATACCTGGACAGGTGGAAAATCGAAATGGTGGCCTGGCCTTGCAAGACTGAAAAATACCTCGGCATGCCCTACTCCCACAAGCAATTCTCGCTGTCAAATTTCATCCTTTTTTATCCAGTAATCTTAACAAAAACATCCAGCTGGGAAACCCGGATTATTTAAAGATATGAGAGATTATTTCGAGTGCCCTTTTGCTCGTCTTTGGTTGTGATTGTAATAACTAAGAACGAGAGGTAAGGATGAATGCCCCGGTCACGGTCACGGTCCGTAAAAGATAGGGAAAGCAGGAAGGAAAAGCACAAGATGCGGACTAGTTATTACGAGCGTATCAGTTCTCGCTCCTCGGTGCACCGTGGGAGCCTCGTGATAGCGTACGAGAGCATACGAGCGTATTCTAATATTGGTGTTATTATTGGTTTTTAAAGTTTTTAAATTGTTTTTTATTTAGAAATATATTAAAATAATATTTTTTTTAATTTTTAAAAAATATTTTTAATATCAACACATTAAAATAATTTAAAAATATTAAAACAATATTAATTTAAAATAAAATATAAAATATTTTTAAAATATAAAAACAAAGCATTTATGCACCAACAATTTTTGTGCCATGTGTTATCAATTATTTGTGCATGGGACCCGCCACCTTTACATGCATGATTAAAGTGGAGTTGGGTGTGATTTATTAGCTTCTGACGTGCGATCAAAT